>Ga0079997_116987_pt1 | contig 133099 bp, 133 predicted proteins | sample PerSpoCPS_CMetaG_FD_69200 | JGI IMG/M metagenome (GOLD analysis project Ga0079997, IMG submission 69200) | Archaeal communities from Yellowstone National Park, Wyoming, USA - Perpetual Spouter C (PS_C) MetaG (SPADES assembly) (version 2) | ecosystem: Environmental > Aquatic > Thermal springs >...
GCAAGATTGAAAGGCGAAGCAAAAGCCGTTGCGAAGAAAAACATAAACAGCAGGACGATGACGCAAATCTCTAACGGTTTGGTTTGCCTCAAGGCTTTTCAAGCCTCCTTCGCCTCAAACTCCGTCACTCACTTCTCTTCCGTTCGTTCACCCGATGGCACGAGAAAAGCGAACTCTGCAACGACTCCCATCCCACCTTTCCCGTCTGGCGGGGTAATGACGAGTTTGTAATTGCCCGGCGCTTCAAAACGAAGCCTTAAAGCATAGACATCTTCCACATCCGCTCGGACTAAAGATTTGCCTTTCAACTGACCTCTTTCGTCAAAGACGAGCAGGTTCATCTCGTTGCCGAAGAAGTTGGCACAGATGTAAAGGACGAAATCGCCCGGTTCAGTCACCTTCGCTTGCCAAGTCACCGAGTGTTCGCCCTTGCCTTCAGGGTCATACCACTCCCAAGCGTTCCACTTCTCCTTGCTTGGATTCCACATTGACTTTCGCTCCACGCCGTAACAGCCTTGAGCCTCAGATGCGACGGCATATTCCCGAAAGATTGCGGGAATCTTCCGCACAAGCCCGAAACGCCTCGCTTGTTGTTCCTGCTCCTTTCGGATGCCGGCAAGAAAAGCTGATGACCTTGATAATTGTAGCCGTTCGTAGCGATCGCTGAGTTGCTTCAAGAGTTCACGGTCGGAAGCCAGCAGGGTGGTGTAGCATACTTTCTCCAATCAAAAGTCTTTTCAATCCCCACCAAATACCCATGACGGACATCAACCCGATAAAGACACTATTAAACGCAAACTTTTACTGCCTCGGATGTGAGCATTTCCATTCATCTCCTAAGATTAGGTTTCAACAATTGACCGTTACCATCATCAGTCCTGCCTCGCCTTCATTTCGCCATCATTGCCCAACGGGTGAAGTTGCGCCGACTCTAATTGTGAAACCCATCTTTCATCGTTGCTGAAGAAAGTTGGTGTTTGTGAAGGCACTGAGCAATGGAGTGGGTCGTTCTCTCAATTACCGTCAAGAGGCGTTTACTGAAGCCCTAATGGTCAACAAAGGGACGCAGGTTGTGGGTTAGAATTTATGCTGGCTGTAAGCGGAGGGTGAAATGCGTTGTTTATCAGAAATAGGCTTTAGAGGTGAAGCGGCAGTGGATGCATTGGATAGGAAAGCAATTCACCTCTTCCCTGGGAGAGTTGTCCGAAAGGATTTGGTTAACTCGTTGAAGGGACAGATGAATGTGCCTGCCTATGTGCTGGAATACTTGTTGGGCAAATATTGCGCTTCCGATGATGAGCAAGTAGTTGTAGCGGGTTTGCAAGAGGTCAAGCGAATTCTGACTGAAAACTATGTCCGTCCCGACCAAGCAGAGTTGTTCAAGGCAAAGGTAAGGGAAAAGGGAAGCCACAGGGTTATCGACAAAGTTAAGGTGCGATTGGTTGAGACGGAGAACAAGTATTGGGCAAGCCTGACTAACCTTCAAATTGACCGTGTCCATATCAGCGAGGAATTGACAATGCGTTATGAGAGGCTTTTAGGTGGCGGGATTTGGGCTGTTGTTGATTTAGCCTACGATCCATCTTTAGCCCACAAAGGCGAAATCCGCCCCTTCGTGATTCAGGAACTTCGTCCAATTCAACTTGCTGGCGGAAATCTGCTTGATGAGTTTCGTGAAAAACGCTCAGAGTTTTCCCGCGATGAATGGCTTGATTTGCTTTTGCGCAGCATTGGATTAGAACCAACGATGCTTTCCCATCGCTTGAAGATGCTCTACCTTGTTCGGCTAATTCCGCTCGTGGAAAACAACTACAACTTGGTTGAGTTTGGTCCTCGCGGGACTGGCAAAAGTTATGTCTACCGTGAAGTTTCACCATACGCTATCTTGGTCTCCGGCGGCGATGTCACAGTCCCTACGCTTTTTTTCTCCCTGATCGGTCGCGGTCGAATCGGACTCGTTGGCTTGTGGGATGTCGTTGCTTTTGATGAAGTTGCTGGCTTGACTCGCCTCGCAAACCCTCAAGCCATTAACTTGCTCAAAGACTACATGGAATCGGGAAGTTTCAGCAGAGGTCGGGAAGAGATTACCGCTTTGGCTGCGTTGGTCTTCATCGGGAACATCAACTTAGATGTTGAGACTGCTTTGCGGACAAGTCACTTGTTCACGCCTTTCCCAACCGAGATGCAAGATTTGGCTTTCCTTGACCGCTTCCACGCTTACCTGCCTGGATGGGAGATGCCCAAACTGACGAGTTCGCTGCTAACGGAACATTATGGCTTGGTTGTCGATTACCTTGCGGAAATCTTTCGTGAACTGAGAAAGTTTAGTTTCGCTGACGCTATTGATGGCTACTTCTCGCTCGGCAGTGCTTTGAACAAGAGGGACGAGAAGGCTGTTAGGAAAACGGTTTCTGGTCTGCTCAAGTTGTTGCACCCTCACGGTGTTTGGACGAAAGAGGAACTTGAAGAATACTTGACCCTTGCCTTAGAATTGCGCCGCAGGGTCAAGGAACAATTGAGGCGCATGGGAGGTGTGGAGTATTGGAACACCTCCCTTTCCTTCATAGACAAATCAACGGGCGAAGAGAAGTTTGTCCCGTTACCTGAGCAGGGTGAAGCAATGGTCATCCCTCCAGACCCGTTACCGCCCGGTGCTGTGTTCACTGTCGGGTTGGATGCGGAGAGTAACCGCTACGCCCTCTTCCGCGTTGAAGTTGCGTTAATGAAGGGAAGCGGTTATGTCGTTACAGGTGCTGTTGGGACGGCGATGAGGGAAGCGGTGAGAACAGCCTACGACTACTTGAGAAGCAACCTGCACCGATTTGCGATTGATAAGTCTTTGGAAGACCTTCAAGTTCACTTTCAAGTCGTGAACCTGATGCAGGCAAAGGAAGGGAGTCAAACCGCATCAGCCTTCTTCATCGCTCTCTTCTCTGCGTTGGTCGGTAAACCTGTGAGATCTGCGACGGTGGTTTTAGGTGAAATCACCGTCCAAGGCGGTGTCCTTCCAGTCAGGGACTTAGCGGAATGCGTCCAACTGGCTCGGGAAAATGGAGCGCGAAGGATTTTGGTTCCTATCGCCAATGCCAAAGACATCCCGCAAATCCCGCCCGAAATCCTTTCAGGTCTTGAATTGGCTTTCTACTCGGACCCGAAAGATTGCCTTTTGAAGGCTTTGCAGGAGTGAGGTGAGGTCGGTGGTTTCTGAAGCGGTCAAGTTCCAAGCCCATTTGGTGCGTGGTGGTCTTGGTTTGGAGGAAATGAGGAGGTTGCTTTTGGCATACGCCGAATGCGGTGATGAACTTGAAGTCAAAAGGAAGGCGTTTGAGGATAACTTGCTGGGCAAAACTTCAAGGTGGATTGTTAAAGACATGCTCTACGCCTTCCGTCGTCGCTTCCTCTCAAACTCAGGGCTGCCGCCAGCGGAACTTGTTGGCATGCTGCTCAGATTGCCGATCCCAGAAGCAGCCAAAAACCAGACGCTTTTCCCTTACTTCATCGTGACCGATCACTTAGCTGAAAGGTGTTACCGTGATTTAGTGCTTTCACGGATTAACGAACCAAACCCGCAATTGACGAGCAAGGAAGTCCGAGAACACTTGGAGGTGCTGAGTCTCAACCATCCCGAATTGGCGAAGTGGTCGGAGAAGTTGAAGGAACGATGGTCAAGAGGTTTTTTGACTATGCTGAGGCGCTTCAATTTGATGGAGAGAAATCCCAAGACGCACCTGAAAAGGTTATGGCTTTTGCCTGAGCCGTTCGCATTCTTTTGGCTTTGGTTTTGGGAACAAGGTAGTTCTTTCTGGTCCGCAGCAGAAAACCCAATTTGGGAACTTTTGCAAGTAGATGGGCGACGAAGGGAAGAACTTCTAATTGAAGGGCAACTGCGAGGTTGGTGGTCTTATCAGCGCTCAGGCTCTATCGTTGACTTTCAGCCAAAATTTCCGACACTGAAGGAGTGGCTGGTGAATGCCTTGGGATGAAGTGATTGGCGAATTAGAAAGCAAACTTGTGGGCACTTTGAAGGGAACTTTCACTCCGATGGACGGTGTTCCCTTCTTCCGTGTGATGTATCCGCCGAGAGAGGAAAGAGAAGCGATTAGACAATTTCGCTTGCTTTCCGAGAGATTGAAACAGCAAGGATGGCAAGCGGAGTGCATCTCCCTAACCCATGTGCTCCAAGAAGCCCTCGCATCTTTGTTTGGCTGTGATGTTAAAGAGTTGTCTGAGAGGCTGAAAAAGGAAGAAAGAATTCGTGACCGAAACGAACTGAAAAGCAACTTCGCCGAATACTTGCCACCGGAAATGGCAAAAGCAATCACCGAACACATTGAATCTCAAGGTCTTTCCAGAAAAGGCGTGGTCTTCCTCGTCCGAACTGGAGCGATTTACCCTTTCATGCGACCTTCTCATTTGCTGAAGCACCTTGAGGGAAAGGTCAAATGTGCTGTTGTCATCGCATACCCTGGCACAAGCGTCGGCGCTTTCTTGGACTCAGAGCCTGCCGATCTGTATGGCGGCTACTATCGCGGTGAAATCATCCAGTGGAGGTGAAGGGATGATGAAAATTAAAGACCTTCTTGAACGAGACCCATTTCGCGAAATTGAAGGTGTCATCAAAATCACCGACCACGACCCGAGCCGGGTTTGGAAGGAGATGGACGAATATGTCCCAACCGAGAAAGTCAAATCGGCTTTAAGGGACATTCTGGACACTTTGCTTGAGACGAAGCGCGGCGTAACGGAAAGGGTTTGTGTTTGGGTCAGCGGGTTCTTCGGTTCAGGTAAAAGCCACTTCCTGAAGGTCTTGGGATACTTGCTTGAGGACAGAAAACTGAGAGACGAAAGTGGACGGTCTATTTCTTCTCAGGAGTTTTTGTGCCGCAAGTTCGGTTTTGAAACCTACCTCCCAATCCTGCAAAGGGAGTTCAAAACGAAGGTGCTCTTCATCAACTTGCTGGACTGCGACCCAAATATTCCCGAACAGTCAACAATCAGTCGCCTAATCCTTCGCAGCCTTATGGAAGAGCAAGGGTTGTCCACCAACTTTTGGGTCGCTGAGTGGGAGAAAGAGTTAAAGCGGCAAGGAAAGTGGAACGAGTTTCAAGATTGGGTCAAGCAAAAGTTTAAACGCCCTTGGGAGGACGAACGGAGATTAAACGCAGAGACCGTGCTAAAACAAGCGCTGCCCGTCCTTTTGCCAGAACGCTACCGCTCTGAAGAGGAAGCCGACAGAGCAATTCAAGAAAGCAAGCGGACATACAGCGTGGTTGAGCCGTCAAGGGCTGTCGGCGAGTTAGTTGGGTTTGCAGAGCAACTGGACAAAAATAACGGGCGGGTCATTGTCTTGTTGGACGAAGTTGGTCTTTACATCGGCGATAGCGTGAGCAGGTTGACTGACTTGAACAGTGTGGCTGAGCAGGTAGTTCAATCTGGCGACGGGAAAATTTTGCTCATCGCCTCCGCACAGGAGGCACTGAGGGAACTTGTCCCACGATTAACGAGAGACGCACAAATCCTGAACTGGCTTCAAGACAGGTTCCGAACAAGATTTCACCTTGAACCCACCGAAGTCCAACAAGTTGTCGCTGAGAGGCTGTTGCGGAAGACGCCCAAAGGCAGCGAGGAAGTCAAGAAATTGCTTGAGCAAAAAAGTGGAGCGATAAGGTCAGCGTTGACAATAGACCGATGGCAGAACAACGATTTCATCGCTCACTATCCTTGCCCTCCTTATGCCGTTCGGCTCGTTCAGGACATCATGGGTTCATTCCACAGTTCAGTTGAAGATGCGAGAAGGCTTAGCGGTGCAGCGAGGTCTGTCCTTCAACTTGTCCACAGCGTCTTGAAAGGCGAAGGCGGGATAACTTGCGGCGCCGAGCAACAAATCGGCTGGCTTGTCCCTTTGGACTTGTTCTTTGATAGTCTCAGAGGGACACTCAGCGTGATTAGATCCGAGCAGATAAGTGCGTTTAGCGAGATTGAACGGATTGGTGAAATTGACGGGTTGCCTGTTGCCAGAATTGCGAAAGCGCTGTTTTTGCTCCAACAAATTGGGACGCGCTACCCGTGCACTGTTGAAAACTTGGCATCTGCACTGGTTGACAGCGTTGATTTGGACATCCATGCCCTCAGAGAGAAGGTTCGAAAGGGTCTTCAAAAGTTGCAGGAAGCAGGCTGGGTAGCGGAAGAAGAGGGCAAGTTTAGACTTCTGACACCTGCCCAGCACACCCTTGAACAGGAAGTCAACCGCAACTATCCTACTCTTGCCGAGTTGAAGAGTGCTGTCGTGGATTTGCTGAGGGAGATGCTGAGGAATTTCAAATTCGAGCACGGTGAAATACGAAGACCTTTACAGGTAGCCATAACGGTGGATCCGATGGATGACGAACCTATACGCGGAGACGACGAAGGTCTGAAAGTAGTCCTTTATACTCCCTTTGCCGATGTGTCTGACGATTTCGTCTTGGAGCAAAGTATCGCCGATGATAAGACCCTTTTCTGGAAAGCGTCGGGAGATAGCGAACTTGAACAAGTGCTGAAGCGAGCAGTTGCCGTCAGGAAGACTTTGGAGCAGTGGCGAACGAGAACGCTTTCGGACGAGCAAACCAGTTACAGGGAGCAATTGGAGAGGGAGGACAACCAACTTTGGAGTGTTCGGCTACCTCAGTTAATCACGAGCGCCTTCATGAAAGGGAAGGTCTTTATCGGCGGTCAGGAAATTCAACCGAGTGGTGAAGGGATTGAGGCGGTAATAAGAGGGCAATTGAGGACCATCGCCCAGCGACTCTACACCGAGTTCATTGACAAGAGACCTTTAAGGGAAGAGGATTGCGCTTCAATTTTGACTTGGCGACCCGGTATCGCTCTGCCCAACATTTACTTAGACCTTCAACTCATCACATCCGACCAACAAATCAGGCGCGATAACCAGTATCTAAGCATCGTCAAGGCAGAGATTCAGAAGCGACAAGATCGTGGTTTAGACTGCAGCGGTAAGACTTTGGCTGAACACTTTGAGAAGCCACCTTACGGTTGGGACATTCGTTTGGTTCGGCTCTTTATCGCGACGCTGATGAAGGCTGGTTTGGTTGGAGTGAGATACCAAAATCGCCTTATAACTGACCCAAACGACTTACAGGTTCGGGCTGTATTCTCGCAGGCAAGAGAGTTCCAGCGGGCAACTTTTGAAATCTTGCCCGAAGTTAACTGGCAAAAAGCGAGCGAACTTTGCTCTGAAATTTTCGGCGTTGCAGGCGGTGATACCTTTGAGCGGACAGCCTCAATCGTTCGGGAACAAGCACAGCAATGGAATCAGTCCGCAAACCAGTTAGCGACGAGGTGCAAGGACAATAGCCTTCCCGCTCAACTTGAGCAAACTTGCCATCAAATTGCCGACTTGCTCAATGCCATTGCCCAAATTGAAGAGCCGAACGCTCGCCTTCGACAATTTCTGGAAATTGCTGATGAGTTGAAACAAAACTTCCAAACCATCAGGGAACTTATGCGATTTGATTTTGACCGCTACAGGAGTTTGCGTTCGTTCATTCAATTGGCGGGAGGTTGGGATGAAAACCTTGAAGGAGAAAGCGCCGAAAGGTGGAAGCGACTGTCCGAGGGCGTCAATGCCCCTGACATCCTTGACCGATGGCAATCCCTTCAAAATGACTTCGCCGCGTTGCAAAGCAGATACAACCAAGATTACGCTCAAAGGCACAGGGAATTCCAAAACGAACTCGCTAAAGCCATTGAGGACTTGCGGAAGCACCCTGCCTTTGAGTGTGAACCCAAACAAGCCGAAAATCTGTTGCAACCGCTCAAGCGGCTTCAATGCGAGGGAGAAGGAGTTTCCGAAACAGACTTTGTTTGCCCAAGTTGTCGCCGTCAGTTCGGTCGAATGAGCCTTGAGATAGTGAGGGAAAGGCGTCGTGAAATAGCAAAGCAACTGGATAACTTGCTTCCAAAGCCTGAGGGACCGCAACCTGTTGAACCGCTACACATTGAGCGAACCATTGAAAGTGAAGAGGGAATTGAAGCGGTTGCAAGCGAGATTCGCAGATACTTTGCGGGAGTGAAGAAGCCCATCAAGGTCAAAATTGATGCCGAGCCGATGGCTTAGGAGGGCAGAGGATAAATGGCTCTGAGTAGGGAGCAAAGGGCACAAATTCGGCAAGCAGCGCTTAGGTGCAGGGAAATCTTGAGGGATGCGTTTGACCAACTGCTGACATACTACGGGATTCTACCTGACCGCATCGTCTCCGTCCCGCAAGACCGTCAAGAGGTTCAAAGGAGGCTTCAAGAAGCGATAAGCCGTGAGGCTGCCGATTTTCGGGAAGCGAGGGAGCGTTACCTTAAGCACGCCGTCTTCACCTTTCTCAACCGCCTTTTGGCTTTGCGGGTTGCGGAAGCCAACGGGTTGATTGTTGAAACTGTCGCCACTCGCCCAGAATACGGCAACCGTTCGCGCAGGGAACGAGATTTGGCAGACGCTTATCCTGACCTTGCAACTCAACCTGAGAAATTGGCACAGGAAGCACTGAGGCTTGCCTTTTCCGAAATGCGCGAGAAAATGAACGAGCACTTGCTTTTCCGCGATGACAGCCCTTACGCTATTTTGATGCCGAGATTACCTGCTTACCGCCAAATTCGTGAAGTCTTGATGAACTTGCCCGAAGAAATCTGGCACGAGTTTGAGTTGCTTGGTTGGGCATATCAGTTTTTCAACAGCGAGGAACGAGAGCAGATAAGGCGAAGGCTCAGGCGTAACCCTAAGCCCGATGACATCCCTCCGCTCAACCAGTTCTACACCGTTGGCTGGATAGTCAAAGCGTTAGTTCAAAACACTTTGGGACGACTTTGGCTTGAAACTCGTCCGAACTCACCGCTGAGGGAAAAACTTGACTACCTTGTTCCCATCCAAAACGAGTTCCGCCCCCCAGCCCGTTCTCTTTCCGTTCAGGAAATCAAGGTTTTAGACCCTGCATGTGGGAGCGGTCATTTCTTGCTCGGCGCTTTTGACCTTCTCCTTGAAATGTGGCGTAAGGAGCGACCAGACCTGCCGGAGTGGCGAATTCCAGCCCTGATTTTGGAGCACAACCTTTACGGCGTGGACATTGACCTTAGGGCTTGCCAAATCGCCGCCATCGCCCTTTGGCTCAAAGCCCGAACGACCTTTGAACGCCTGAAGGGCAATGACCCGAATGCAAAGTTTGAGCCAAAGAGAATCAACATCGTTTGCGCCGATATCCGCTTCGTTGACAGCAACCGCAAAACTCAATTTTTGCAGCAATTTGCCCATGACCCAGTCCTTCTGAGCATCGTTAAGCAAACCCTTCAGGCGTGCGAAAATGCCTTTGAAATCGGTTCGCTTTTGAGGATTAGCCAACCTTTTGAACAACTTTTTAGGCAGCGGATAAAGAGGGCAGATGAACTAAAGCGCAAGCAAGAGCAACTTCGGTTGTTCGTCCTGCGGGACGAGCAAATTTCGTTGGGCGATGTCCCGATACCTGTCCCGAAGGAACTAACTGTCGCCGAAATTGTTGACCGCATCAAGGAATTCGTTCGCAAGGCTTCTGAGGCGCAAGACATGGGTTCACTGCTCTTCGGCATGGACGCAGAATACGCAGTCCAACTCGTTGACATCCTGACCGAAAAATACGATGTCGTGCTCATGAATCCGCCGTATGGAGCGATGCCGCCTCGTTGCAAACAGTATGCCCGCCAGCATTACCCGAGAACCCACAACGATTACTATGCAGCCTTCATTGAGCAGGCAGTAAACCTTTGCAAGGAAGGAGGCTATGTCGGTGCGTTGACGGGACGGACTTTCCTGTTTTTGAAGTCCTTCCAAAAGTTGCGGGAGGAGATTTTGAGGTCAGATGCGCTCCCAGAGATTGTCTGGGATTTGGGCTTCAATGTCCTTGACGAAGCGACAGCAAGATATGCAGCCTTCACTTTGCGAAAGAGACACCACGATGACGGCGTTGACTGGAAGAAACATCCCGTCACCTTCTTCAGGCTCACCGATTGGGACTGGGACGAAAAGAGAGTTGCGTTTGAAGAGGCATTGAAAGCCTTGAAGGAGCGTTTGTAGCAGTCAGTGAAATAAGAGGTGAGTGAGATGGCGAAAAATAGGGTTGTTTTCACGGTGACGCTCGGTGAACTTGCGGAAGTTCCTGGAACGCCCTTTGCCTATTGGGCGCCTAAGTCGCTGAGAGACCTGTTCCAGAAATTTCCGCCACTTGATAGGGATGTGGCGCGAATGCCCGATAAGCCAAAAATCGCCGATGTCAAGCAAGGGCTTGCAACTGCGGATGACCTTCGCTTTACCCGCTTCTGGTGGGAAGTTCCCGTTGAGAAGATCGGGACAAGCAATGAGGAAACCTTTCAGGGCAAAAAATGGGTGCCTTTCGCTAAAGGCGGTAAGCCTTTTTACCACGACATCCAACTCGTTGTGAACTGGGAGAATGGTGGTGAGGAAATCAAGGCATGGATTAATCCACGCACTGGTCGTCCTTATAGCAATGTTTGGATGCTGCGACAAACGGAACAAAATTTTTTCTTCCGCGCTGGGCTGGCGTGGACAAAGTCTGCATGGGTGAGTGGAGATGCGCGAATTGATATAGGACTTCTTCCTGTGGGATCGATCTTTACAGCTAAACGCATGGCGATTTTTACTACGCACAATGGCACTGGGCTGTTTAGTTTATGTTCGTTCCTACATTCTTTTTTAGCCTGTGTTCTTGTGAGCTTGGTAAATCCTACTGGAAGGAATAGGGAAGCTGGTCACATTGCGCAACTACCGGTTTCCTTAGAAATCTTAGGCAATGAATTGCTAAATAACTTATCCCGCGAAGCCCATGACCGTTTGCGTGAGTGGGCGACGGGCGATGAGACGGCGACGGTTTTCGTTGCTCCATGGATTTTACAAGTCTATGATGCTGTCAAATCGGGAACCTTAGGGATGCCGAAAACAGGTCATCCGCTTTCCCGCGATTTTGAGTGGCGATATGGCATTCCCGAACCTGCTTTGGAACATGCCAGAAATGCCCTTCAAAACAGGTTCTCCCTTTATGCTCTTGCTGAGGCTTGCGTTATCTGGGAAGCGGAACTGAGAAGGCGCATTGATGAAATCCAAAAGCAAATTGACAATGAGGTCTTTCATCTCTACGAAATCTCCGACGAAGACCGAGCAATCATTGAAGCCGAAATGACAAAGCCTGTTGAAACAGAGGAACTTGAAGGTGAGGAGACAGAAGCGGAGGGAGAGCCAGAAGAGGAAATCCAACCCGAAGGCGTTTTAACAGCGGAAGAGCACATCAAACGGCTCATCCACTACCTTGCCCATCAAGTCATCGGAGAAGACCCTGACGGCATCGTCCCACTTCAAGACTGCTACCCTGCTGGAAGGAACGAACTTGAACTTGGCTTGGTCTCATGGGTTCGCAAGAAGTTGCAGGAAATTTTCGGCGAAGAGGCGATGCCAACTGTTGAGCGGGAATTGCAACAGGCATTAGGGAGTCGCCTTGAAGATTGGCTGGCAAGGGAGTTTTTCGGATACCATGTCGGTCTGTATCGCCTTCGCCCAATCATCTGGCAAATCGCTTTGCCGAGCAGTCCCGAAAGCCAAAGGAATCAAAGGTCACGCCGACGGAGCGCAACTCAAACTGTGCAAACTGACTTCAGCGTTTTCATTTACTGGCACAAACTTGACTTCGACACGCTAAGGAAAGTCCGCCACATTTACCTTCAGCCTTTCTTGGATGCAGCAGAACGAGAAGTCCAGCAAATGGAGCAAAGGGTTGCAGAGTTGCGAAATAGCGATGCACTGCATAGGCAGGGTGAAGAAGAGAGGCTTAATCAAGCCCGTTCCAAGCTTGAAGGGCTCAAAAACCTTGCCCAACGCATAGACGAACTTCTCCAACCGCACACCTTGCAAGTTGAAAGCCGAAGCGAGTGGGTGAAGGAGAAGGTGAACGAAATCGTCGCTAACGGCTACAATCCCAACCTTGACTATGGCGTCCGCGTCAACATTGAGCCACTGAAACAAAAAGGCATCCTACCCAGAGACGCTGGAAGGGTGAGAGGTTAGTTTGGACTCAAAATTGAAAGCCTTTGTTTTGCAGATGAGCCACATAGTCGTCATATTCCATTGGGCAGTTGATAAAGTCTCGCAATTGCTCAATGGTGTCAAATTGCAATTGCCGTTTGATGGCGCTTAGCAAATCCTTCTGAATGTCTTTGCTCCCATGAGACAGCATCGTGCGAATGTTTGTTCGTTTACCCTGATAGTAGAAGACGAACTTTCTATGCCGACCCTGTTCTTCGCGAAACCCTTTTGCAAGGAGTGCCCTTGCAATTTCCTCACTGCGAAAGGTCATGAGCGCTCTATCACCTCACGCAACCACTCAGCCAGTTTACAAGCACCTTCCGTCAACTCGTTTGGTTCAGCGGAAGCATAGATGTCGTAGTCATCCAGTAGAGCCAAAGCGAAGTTGGCAAGTGCTTCGTCAACTGTAGCGCCATAGCAGCATATCCCTAAGTCGTCGCGGGAAGCCAACCAGCCCTCCTCTCCTTGCTCTAAGAAGACCGCTATCGGTCGCTTAAGCCTGTATTGGCTCTCAGGCAGTTCAGTTATGTAGGCAACTCTTGGGAAAGAAACTGGTTCCGCAGGTTCTTCAGTGAACTGGGCAGAGACCTGCGGCTGGTAAGGCTTTTCCTCAGATGGTAAGACCCTCAATTCTATCCGCTCTATAGGTCCTATGAGTTCGCTGCCAATTTCCTTTCGGACATCCCATGCTACGCTGGCTTGTGCTATCATGACAACACCCCCCTAAGTTCGCTTGGAGCATCTTCAATGCTCCGAACCCAAATTCTCCTAAACGCCATAGGTCGCCCATCAATGAAGAGCCGAAATTCGTGCTCACCGAATTCCTTGAAGGTCAGACCGCGAATGTCAAACACAACTTCTACATAATCCAATGGGTTATTTGCCGACACCTTCAACGCCCCTTGTTCAATAGACGGGAAGCGAGCGATGCGAGTGTTACTTGGAACATGGACAACATCAACCCATAGTTCATACTCGCCACTCATCTCTGTCAGACTGGCGTAGAGGAAAAGGGAAGGGTGAGTGGTTGGAACTTGCCGGGCAAAAATGATCGTGAAAATTCCGAACAAAATTGTCTTGCCAGTTGAAGCATCACGACTGACAGAATCGCAAACCAAGAAGGCGCTCACAATCGGCAACCTCTTCATAGTTTCTCCTCCAAATTTGCCCTAAGATTTGTCGCACCGAAATTGTAGCACAAGAGGGCGATGTTCTCCACGCTCCCGATACCTTTCTGCCTCATTGTTTTTCCTTCTCCCGCTTTGCTGCCATGACGACATCAAGGACTTGAGAGCGTTCCTCTGGCATCTCAATCATTTCAGCCACTTCTATGGCTCGGTCAATTTGCCCTGCTTTCGCCAACGCTTTAGCGATTTCCCTGAACGCCCACGAACGAAACTTTGCGCTTTCAATTTTTTGAGCGGCTTGGATTGCAAGGTCAAATTGCCCTACCTCCAACAAACAATGCCCTGATGTCCCTGAGTTTTACCTGGCGGCTCATTGTTATCTCCTCCCTTCTGCAGTGGCAATTTTAGGGCAGGCGGAATACTGCTGCACATCGTGACTCAGCACCGAAAATTTCACCCTAAACCGAGCATCATACTTCGCACCCTTCACATCAATCGCAAAATTGTTAGGTGAGCGTTACAAGCGATAAGCCAATCGGGCGGCATCTCCCTTTTTGAGAGGTGGGAGTTTATGCCACAGCACTCAGGTTTAGGAACTCTGAAAAGTTGGATTCGCTCGGAAATCAAAAGGGCGTTTGACCATCATGGCGAAAATGGGATTGTGGTTTGGTATGATGCTGGAGGGACGATGAGCGAGGTGGTTGACGAGGTAGTCCCGGAAGGTGTCAAGTTGGTTAAATTTGATGGCAGTTTCCTTGCCTTGCGTTTTGAGTTGGAAAACAAATCGCCTGACCTTAGCGGCAAGTGGCTCATTTATGTCCCTGAGAAGCCACTGCAGGAAAGTTGGCTTCGCGATTTTGAACTTTTGGGCGAACGACTTGAAATGGACTTTCTCTCGCTTTTACAGCGCCGTTGCAATCTCCCTGTCACTTCGGTTCTTGTTGACCTGCTCAGAAACCGACCAGAGAACTCAAAACGATTAGCCAGAAATTGGGAACAACTGATAGGCAACAGGAGGGTGACAGAAAACGAAATCATTGACGCACTTTTGGCACTTGCCTTTGGGCTCACTTCTTGGGACTTCAAAGATGCCATTTTGCATTTCCTTTGCGAGCAAAATTGGCAAGGGAAATTGAGCGAACAAGGTCTGTGGGAAATCTGGCGCAAAAGATTGCAGGAATACTTTGGCTGGAACGACGCAGAAACTCCTCCCGATGAAAGGGATTTGAAAAGGAAAGTTCAGGCTACTGTCCTTTTGGCTGACTTGGTTTGTTTTGACCCATCCATCGCCGATCGTTTCCCTTTCGTTCCGTCCGACCCGACCAAACGCCAAGCCTTAAGCCAACTTGCAGAGCGATGGCGTGACAGCACAACTTGGCAAGCAGTTTACCGCAATGTCGCGGGCGAAGTGGAAAGGCAATACAACTTGCGAAACATCACCTTAAACGAAGCATTGGTGAAGGCGGAAACTTTCAAGTTCATTGATGATTTGTGGGTTCAGGAAATGAGAAGGGCTGTTATACCTGATGGGAGCAATTTCGGCGAGAGGGTTGAGAATTTGGGTAGGATCGCCGAAACGAGGAAAAGTTTGTTCTGGTCACGACAGGATGAAGCGATCAAGAATTTCTGGGAAGCAGTAGAGTTGGCGGCTAAGATTTGGCTTAAAAGCCAAGATGCCGTCAGGGTGTCTGAGAAATTGCAGCGCGTTGAAGAATTCGTCAAACACTACACGAACGAATGGTGGCGTTTGGATTACTGGGCGCTTCAATTGGCGGCTTTGCAGGCTTCTTTGAGCAGTGAAGACAAAAACCGCTTTGTCAATCCTGCTTGGATTGCTTATCGGAAGTTTCTGGACTTGGTCAACCGAGCATTTATGAACTCTGTTAAGCGGGAAGGATGGCAACCCACACAATGGGCTTTCTGGCAGAACATTCGTCTTGGTCAAGAAAGGGTTGCCGTCTTTATCGTTGATGCCTTGAGATTTGACCTCGCAAAGCACTTGCAAGAGTGTGTCGGGAGTGCAGTCAACTTTGAGGTTCGCTCGCTGAAAACGGTGTTGCCAAGCATCACTGAGATTGGCATGGCTGCATTGCTTCCCGATTCGGAAGGATTGAGTGTGGCTTGGGAAAGCAACAGGTTGGTCGTCAAAGTGCAAGGACAGGAAATTGCGAGCAAAAGTGACAGAAGGAGATGGCTTGAGCGGTTTATTGGGCGGGATGGAAAGGTCGTTGATTTGGACGAATTAAATGCTACCAATTTGAACGATGTGAAAACCCTCGTTGTCCTCTCGCGGGAGTTAGACGAGTTCGGGACATTTGCTTCTGACCTTCACCCGCAGGGTTTGTTTGATATGGTCGGCAGAATTGCACAAAGTATCAGATTTGTTGCTGAGAAAGGCTTCCAAAGGATTTTCGTTGCCGCCGATCACGGATTTCTGTTTGCGCCACAAGGGTGTGAACCGTCCACTATCCGAGCACCTTCAGAGGCGTTGGAGATAAAGAGAAGGTTCTTGGTGGGAGGGCAGCCAGAAGGATGTTGGGTTGTTCAAGCGAGCGAAATAGGGCTTCAAGGCAATTTGCTTTTCGCCTTCCCTGAAGGCTTTTCAGTGTTTGCATTGCAAGGCGAATCGGAGACTTTCTTGCACGGAGGTTTGAGTTTGCAAGAAAGCGTCATCCCAATGCTTTGCGGGCAAGCATTTCTGATGCCTAAAGTTGGAGTGAGAATGCGAATTCCTCAAGAGTCAATAAGCAGCCGAATTGTGAAGGTGATTGTGGAAGCGCAAGTGGAAAGCCTTTTCGCTGAACCGAGGAAAGTGAAAGTGCGCATAGGCAATAGGGAGAGCAAACCCGTTGAGGTTGGCAGTCAACAACAGCGGGTGGAACTCTCCTTTGTTTGGCTTGACGAATTTGAAATGCCTCCAGAAACTGTCTCAGCACAACTCATTGACGCTGAGACAGGTGAAGTCCTTGAGGGGAAACAAGTTTCAGTCCGATTGCTTGTTTGAGGCTTTGCAACTGAGTTTACTAAGTCCGACAGAAAGACCTGCTGAGGTGATGCGACCCAGTTCGGTTCCGCAAGCAACTTGTGGTGATAGAACGCAAATATCGTGGGAAAAAAGATGAGCCTAACGAAAACCAACTTCGCCGCTTCCTTGAAGATGAGATGCAATTGAGCGTGTGATAAGATACGCGAAAAGGGGGTGGCAAGCATGCCTGACCGAGTAGGAAAGATGTTCTACTACAAGGAGCGACCCTGGCACGGCAAGGGCATCGCATTAGACCACCCTGCCACTGTGGAAGAAGCCATCAAGCATGGCGGTTTAGATTGGGAAGTAGAGAAAGTCCCTATCGTCACCGCTGACGGAACAACCATCAAACGCCGAGTTCCCATCGTCCGAAAAGACCTACCTCACAGTGACCCAAACAGGGTCTTAGGCATCGTTTATCCCGGCTTTAAGCCGCTTCAGAACAAAGAAGCCGTTGCACTCTTTGACTGTTTAGTTGGCAAGGGTGAGCCTGTTTACCACACAGGTGGCTATCTGGGGAATGGCGAGGTCATTTGGCTTCTGGCAGAACTTCCCGACAAATTCAGGATTCTCGCCCGCGACGACGATGAGGTTCGTCTCTTCATGCTTTTCACCAACAGCCATGACGGAACAATCGCTGTTGACATCCGAATAACGGCTGTTCGGGTTGTTTGCTGGAACACGCTCAAGATGGCTTTAAGTGACCGCTCAAGGTTTGTTTACAAGCGATGGCATCGTGGAGACTATGAGAGCATCCCGCAAGAAATTGAGGCTCTGCTTGAAAGAGAAAAGGCAGCGATTCAAGAGCAATTTAGGAGGATGGCACAAAGGGTTCTCACTGAGGATGAATTTCGCCAAGTCTTGGAAAGATTTTTGCCCGACCCAAAACCCCTAATCGTTGACGAGGGAGGTTTGCCAGCCAAGCCCTTTTAAGGGCAAACTTGAAGACAACAAAAAATCTAAAGCCCAAAGAGCCTATCGCCAACAAAACTGCCATGTCCCATAGATTGCCCTCATCATTCTCATCCTCCTGATGCCCCTTTCAATCTCTCTTGATGGGAATCTTACGCATCTCAACCCGGCTGGCAACGATGGCTTTGCCGGTTTTGGTTTCCAACAGACGCGCGTTGATGACAACGAAATTACCCCGGTCGGAGATGCTGCCGACCAAAATTAAATCTGCGCCGGTCAATTTGCCGATCTCCTGTGCAGTCTTAGGGTCAATTGCGCCACTCAACTGGATTTTCACTTTTATTACCTTGTCCAGTTGACCGCGCTCCACCAATTGAAAGCCTTTGTTAATCATAGATATGGTTCAGACATGCTACTCGGTTAGCCTCAATCCTTCCTGAGCCCGTTTGTTGCTTGGGTCAAGGGAAAGAGCCTTTTTGAAAAGTTGTTTTGCCCGTTCCGTTTCATCTTTTTGCAAGTGTAGCCATCCCAATGATGCCCAATAATCAGCCTTGTGGGGTGCAAGTTGAACGGCGCGCTCAAAATGCTTTTGAGCCAAATCCAAATTGTCCCGCTGCATAGCGATGAGACCAAGTTCATAATGCAAAGATGCCTCTTCTTTAAGGGCGATGGCTTTCTCTAACTTCTGCTGAGCCTCTTCGTAACGACCCTCCTTGAGTGCTTCCCCTGCTTCCCGTCGTAATTGTTCAACTTGCTTCTGAGGAGAAAGGGGAGGTGAACTCTTTGGCGGTGACGATGTTTTGTGAGGAGGTGAAGCCTGCTTTGTCTGTCGTCCAGAAACAGGTGGCTGGCGAGGAGGAGAAGGAGGGTGAATAGGCTTAGAAGCACCTTTTGGTTTCTCTCCTTGCTTTGGTGGGGTTGCAACAGGTTGCTCCGTCTTGGGCAAGGCAGAAGGAGAACGAGGAATGGTGGGTGTAGAGACAGGTGAAGTTGGCACTTCGGAGACGGTGGCAGAGGAACTTTTTCCTCCCTCCGCAGGTGAAGTGGCTTGGTGCCGGAAGAAAGTAATGGCAAGGAAAACCATTAGCGAAAGGAAAGCACCGCCTGCGACCAAGCCACTAAGCCCGAAGAGAGGCATCTTTACTGACTGCTTCGGTTGGGTTGTCAACGCCTGCCAAAACTCCTCTACGCTCTGGAAGCGCTGGGATGGGTCTAAAGCCATCGCTTTGGCAATGGCTTCCGCTTTCGCCAAAGGGATGGATGGGTTAAGTTGGGTGATGGGAAGGAGTTGTGCCTTGCCTGCCTCTAAATCAAGAGCAGGTGGAGGGACTTGACCTGTCACACAGAAGTAAAGGGTGGCGCCTAAGGCATAAATGTCCGTCCGCTCATCAGTTTCGCCTGCCCCTTTATACTGCTCGTAAGGCGCAAACCCTGGCGAGACTGCCTTCGCTGCTGTGGAAGTTGGCACACCTCGCCCGCCAACCTTAGCGATACCGAGGTCAACCAAGATTGCCTGCCCGTCAGGGGTGATTTTGATGTTGGACGGTTTGATGTCCCGATGGATGATGGGTGGTGTCTGTCGGTGCAGGTAGGCGACCGCCTCAAAAACGCCTTGAAGGAGTTTTTCCGTTTCCTGCCAACTCAACTGCCCTTTCCTAAAAACAATCTCGTCCAAGTCTTCGCCTTCTATGAACTCCATCACGAAATACTGTCTTCCGCCTTCCAAAAAGTAGTCAGTAACTCTCGGCAAATTGGGATGCCTAAGTTGAGCCAGCAATTTTGCCTCTCTTTGGAAAGTGGAAGGAGACGAAGGGAGGAGGTTCTCCTTAATGGCAACGGGAATGCCCAAAGAAAGGTCAGTGGCACGATAGACAGCACCAAAGCCACCACAACCCAAAAGTTCTTCTATGCGATAACGACCCCGTAGAAGAGTCCCTGGGCTTAGCAGATTTCCTGCTCCTAAGGATGCACCACATTGACGGCAAAAGGCAGCGGATGGAGCATTGACTGCCCCGCAAAATGGACACTGCATCCCTTTCCCCTCCTTCCGACAAAATTTTCGCTTTTATTGCCATCCCATTTCGTTAATCTCCCTTTTTGAGACGGCAGCAAGGTCACAAAAGATGCCATCCTATTCTACAATCCCTATCTTTGCGATAGCAAAATCTCTGTCGCCCACAGCCTAATCGTTCCATCACTACCACCTGAAGCCAAAAACCTCCCGTCAGGACTGAAGGTAACTGCATACACACTACTCCCATGCCCCCTCAAAGTAGCGACTTCTCGCCAACTCCCTACCTCCCATACCTTCACCGTATTATCCCAACTCCCCGAAGCCAAAAACTTCCCGTCAGGACTAAAGGTAACTGACGACACCGCATTCTCATACCCCCTCAAAGTTGCAACTTCCCGCCAACTTCCTACTCCCCACACCTTAACCGTATTGTCCGCACTCCCCGAAGCCAAAAACTTCCCGTCAGGACTAAAGGAAACAGAATACACAAAATACCCTCTCAAAGTAGTGACTTCCCGCCAACTCCCTACCTCCCAAACCACCGTGTCATTCTCCCTCCCCGAAGCCAAAAACCTCCCGTCGGGACTGAAGGAAACGGAATACACCCGACTCTCATGCCCCCTCAAAGTGGTGACTTCCCGCCAACTTCCTACCCCCCAAACCTTCACCGTCCCATCATGACTCCCCGAAGCCAAAAACTTCCGTCAGGACTGAAGGTAACTGCATACACACTACTCCCATGCCCCCTCAAAGTGGCGACTTCCCGCCAACTCCCTACCTCCCATACCTTCACCGTATTATCCCAACTCCCCGAAGCCAAAAACTTCCCGTCAGGACTGAAGGAAACTGAACGCACCCGATCCCCATGCCTCAAAGTGGTAACTTCTCGCCAACTCCCTACCTCCCATACCTTCACCGTGTTATCACTCCCCGAAGCCAAAAACTTACCGTCAGGACTAAAGGCAATGGAAGCGACTCGACCTCCATGCTCTAAGGTTTTCTTCATCGTTGCTCTCTTTGTTAGCCGAAGGATTTCCGTTCGTCCCGCAGTGACACGGGCGCTCCCCTCCCAAATTTCCCAGATTTCTCCCACTTCTCGCAGGGAACGAACCACATATTCTCCAACGGGCAAATTTTTCAAAGTGAGCGGGACTTCTACATCCATCTTGACCCCGTTTACCGTAAGTCCCTTGATTGGTTCATCACTCAAAATGGTCAAATGCCCCACACAATCTCTCGCCCGAAAGTATTCTTCCACCGTTCGTTCCTTCAAAACAACCACCTTTCGCCTTAACTGCCATTGCCCCCACGAGACAACGACCTCATAGTCGCCCCCAGGCAACCTGACTTCCCCTCGCCCCTCCTCCAAAGGCACTTCTTGCCCTCCCACACTCACCTTAGCATCGGGTATATCCGTGAGCACTACCAGATTCCCGAAGGCTGGCTCGAGCCAATATCTTTTCCTGACGACGGACGCATCTTCCACCTCAATCTCTTCCGAAAGGTTAGCATGGGTTTCGCTCCTCAACTCAAGGCGATGCCGTCCAACTGACACTATTTCCTGCCAGATAGGTGTCTTACCGATAAGCCGACCGTCAAGATAAACATCAACTCCCGAAGGCTCTGAATCAACGAACAGAAATCCCTTCCCCTCACCAATCTCTTTTCTCCTCGGCAAAAGGGAAATCCTGAGCGACTGCTCTTTGCCCGCTTCAATGTTCACTGACTGCTCATAAGGATAAAAGCCTTCCTTCTCGATGCGAAGCAGATACTCACCTGCAGCAAGGTCAGTGATGAGTAAACCTTCACCTTTGGTTTCGCCCCGCCTAACCCTTTGCAACCAGACAGTTGCCCCCTCAGGTTCAGTCACTATCCTCAAACTCCCCCTCTCCGCCCTAAAGTGCACCTCTACGGGTTGAACTTGCTGGCTTTGGACGAAGACAACTTTACTGAATTCCGCCACCCCTTCTTTCCTGACGATGATTTCCCTTCGTCCAACTCTGACAGGGATGTGCAAGGGAAGGTCAGCATTAGTGGCACGAACTTCACCATCAACGAAAACCGTCACCCCTCTCTCACTGCCAGTCAAAAGGAGCGTCCCAGGAGGCAAAGGGTTGCCCGCTAAGACAATCTCTCCGTATTGCCGATAAGTCTTGCTGATTTCTGGAGTTTGCTTTTCATTCCTTTCCCTCGCTCTTCTCGTGACCATCTCAAACACATACCGATGAGCCTCTTCAACGGTGACGGCACCATCTTTATCGGCATCTGCCTTCCCGGACAAAGCCTCAGCAAGGAAAAAGGTGTAAACGCCATGCCCTAACTTCTCGTCCTCCCAGGAAATTTCCTCTGGCTTGCAGGAGCGAAGTATAACTTCCGCCTCCAGAAGGGCATCCGTCTGCTCACCGAAACGGGACTGTATCTCTATGCCCCTTGCCCCTTCAAAAAGTGTTCGGCAAGCATCAAAGACGCAAACAATTTGTTTTGCCCCAGAACGACGCAACTTCTCCAGAAGGAAGGAGACAGGGATAGCCGTTCGCTCTAAAGCAGTAGGCGTGGCATCAATTGGGAGCAGGAAATCCTCTCCCTTATCGCTCCGCATCCCATGACCAGCGAAAAAGAACAAGACTACATCTTGCTCTTTTTGAACTCCAAGCCAACTGTTCAAAGCCTCCAAGATGTTCGCTAAGGTAGGGCGAAGGCGTGGTTGATTCTTTCTTTGTGCTTCACCTTCGGTCATCAAGAGAACCCTTTCTGGCGAATACCCACCGTCACGGATAAGCGTCTGGGCAAGGAGTTCTGCATCAGCCTCACAAAAACGAAGTTTTCTGACATACTCATAGCCATTAATGCCGATGATTAGTGCCCACTTCCTTGGCTCAGAAGGTTGAGAGTAACCAAGGAAGGAAGTCATCAGCCCGAAGAAAGAAATGGCAGACAAAACCGCTATCCAAAGCCTCATGTCTTTCACCTGCCCTTTTGTCAGGACTACCTTCAACAGCATAGGTTATTTTATCATTGCAAGCCGAGTGTTTGGGTCACCACCAACCTGCAAAGGAATGCGTGGGTTCTGTCGCCCTTCCGTCAACTTTGAAACTCGTGAAGACACAAATGCCTGTAACTCTGCGAGTGTGACATAACTGTCTTGTGGCAATCTATCTGCTTCTCCCTTTAACCCTTCAAGCAACGCCAGCGTGAAAGCGCCATGCCCCCAATCTTCCCGTTCAAAGGATACTTCCTCACCTGTGCTGGAACAAAAAACCGTCACACCAGATTTTTTCATCAAGCGTTCTACCAGTCGTTCTGTCCCTACCTGCAATTCACCCAAAACCCCACCACTATGGCAAGTGTCAAAGAAGGCAAAAATCTGTTCGGCATCTATTTTGCTCAATGCCCTCTCAAATACATCAGTCGCTACTCCCGTGCCCTTAATGTCTCCCAAATCCAGTTCGTAGGGAGCGAAGTAGTAGTTGAAGTCCTCGTCCCGAAGACCATGACCAGCAAAGAAAAGCACAACGGTGTCGCTTCGCTTTACCTTCTCTACCAGTTCAAAGAGAATTGACTGAATAGCCTGCTTTGTCGCCTGTTCGTCCACCAGCAAATAAACATGCACCCGCCTGAAAAGCCTTCCTTCTTGTTGTTTAAAGAATTCCGCCACAGCCATTGCGTCTTTATGGGCAAATTGGAGTTGCCCTTCTCTGGGCAGGTTCTTGTAACGGCTGACCCCAATGGACAAAACATAAAGTTCTTTTTCTGTGACTTCTCCCGCTGCCAGCCGACGAAAAACAGTCACTTCAGCAGGGTTGCTCTTTAGCCTCTCATTGTCGTAAACGATTGCCATTATCCTAATTCTCTCTGCCCCTGGCGGAAGGGGAACGGTTAAGCGGAAGGTGACAGCACTCTTATAACGCCCTTCGTCCACTGGCTTGTCTCCCACGAGGGCAATACCCCGCCTTATCGCAGGAGAAATGGGACGACCGTTGACAAACAATTCAAGGTCTGTCACCTTCTCGTCATCCATTCCAAGGACTTCCACCTGAACTGTTTCACCCTCAACGATAGTGCCATCAATTGGAGCGAGGATTTGAGCCATTGGCGGAACTTTACGGGTTGTCAAGATTGGAGCGTTAGCAGGAAGGGGTTCACCTTTCAAAGCCCTTGCAACCAAATCGGGACGCTTGAATTGCTCTTCAAACCTTTCGGCAGGATAGATTTCGCCCCCTAACTTCCAAGCCACCAAGTTTGCTCCGTTTGGCGAGCCGTCATAATAACCTTCGGGCGTGGTGATGAGCCAGTCTTGCCCGCCATCCAGACTTAACAGCGTCACCAATTCTCTGCCTGTCTCTACATCCCAAACTTTCACACTCCCATCCGCTGATCCTGAAGCCAATTTCCTTCCATCAGGACTGAAAGCGATGGAAGTGATATAGCTTGTATGTCCTTTCAATATCTTTTCTGGTTTCCCAGTGGCTAAATCCCAAAGAATGAGTGTGTTGTCTACTGACCCTGAAGCCAACTTCCTACCATCAGGACTAAAAGCAACGGACTGAACAGCAGTTGTGTGCCTAAAAATCTTCTCTGCTTTCCCACTATTTAAATCCCAAAGAATGACCGTATAGTCACTTGACCCTGAAGCTAACTTCCTACCATTAGGACTAAAAGCAACAGATTTGACATTTCCTCTATGACCCTTCAAAATTTTCTCAACTTTTCCACTATCTATATCCCAAAGAATGACTGTTTCGTCCCATGATCCTGAAGCCAACTTTTTCCCATCAGGACTAAAAGCAACGGAGAGAACCCAGCCTGTATGACCTTTTAAAATCTTTTCTACTCTCCCACTATCTAAATCCCAAAGAATAACCATATTGTCACTTGACCCTGAAGCCAACTTCTTACTATCAGGACTGAAAGCAACGGAAAGAACAGAATCTGTGTGTCCCTTTAAAATCTTCTCTACTCTTTCACTGTCTAAATTCCAAAGAATGACTGTGTTGTCTCTTGACCCTGAAGCCAATTTCCTACCATTAGGGCTAAAAGCAACGGAAAAGATAGCATCTTTGTGCTCCTTTAACATCTTCTCCGCTCTCCCACCATCTAAATCCCAAAGGACAATTGTTTTGTCTTCTGACCCTGAAGCCAAATTCTTTCCATCAGGACTGAAGGCGACAGAAAGAACAAAACTGATATGCCCCAAAATCTTTTCTGCTTTCCCAGTGGCTAAATCCCAAAGAATAACTGTGTTGTCTGCTGAACCCGAAGCCAACTTCCTACCATCGGGACTAAAAGAGACGGACCGAACCGAACTTGCATGTCCCTTCAAAATCTTTTCGGCTTTTCCACTACCTAAATCCCAAAGAATGACCATATTGTCTGATAATCCTAAAGCTAACTTTTTCCCATCAGGACTAAAAGCGATGGAAAGGACAGCAACCGTCCCCTTCAATTTCTTTTCGGCTCTTCCATTGTCTAGATCCCAAAGAATTACTGTTCTGTCCCATGACACTGAAGCTAACTTTCTTCCGTCAGGGCTGAAAGCAACAACCCAAACCTGCTCTGTATGACCTTTCAAAATCTTTTCTGCTTTCCCAGTAGCTAAATCCCAAAGAATAACTGTGTTGTCTGCTGATCCTGAAGCCAACTTCCTACCATCAGGACTGAAAGCAACAGAATTAACATTTCCTCTATGACCCTTCAAAATTTTCTCAACTTTTCCACTATCTATATCCCAAAGAATGACTGTTTCGTCCCACGATCCTGAAGCCAACTTTTTCCCATCAGGACTAAAAGCAACGGAAAAGACAATACTTGTATGGCCTTTCAATATCTTCTCTGCTATTCCACTGTTTATATCCCAAAGAATGACTGTGTTGTCTCTTGACCCTGAAGCCAACTTCCTACCATCAGGGCTAAAAACGACGGACAGAACCCAACCTGTATGTCCTTTCAATATCTTTTCTGGTTTCCCAGTGGCTAAATCCCAAAGAATAACTGTGTTGTCTCTTGACCCTGAAGCCAACTTCCTACCATCAGGACTGAAAGCAACAGAAAACACTTGAGCGCTGTGTCCTATTTGTAGCAAAAGTTCAGGTCGGTCGGATTGGGGTGATGAAATAGTGGCACTTAGGATGAGAGCGATGATTGATATTCCAGCACAAGTTCCTTCTCTCATCGCTGTTCCCTCCTTTTCCATTTCGGCTCATTTTTGGAGCGTGATGATAGTGCAATAGTCCTCGTCAAAGAAGACAGGTTTTTGGGAGGGGTGGGGGGCAATGAGTAGCCCCCTCATCCCCTGCACGATGCCTCGCATCCCTTCTTTTTGCCCTCTTTGCCGAAGCAACCGTTCCACCTCCTCTGTAGGCAAGGGAGCGGTGCTGGCATAGACAAGAAACATTTCCGTCCCAAAAGGTGGGACAACAAGGAAGCGGAACGGCTCCTTTTCGGATGGGAAAAGGATAGGGTCATTGCTGAATTGGAAGAAGTTGTCTCGGCGATAAGGGTTAGGCAAAAGCAATTGCCACCTTCCTGATGCGTCAACATAAAAGAGCCAAAGGTAACAGGGTTGGTTTGCCCATAGGTAAATCCTTACTTCTTCCCCTTCGTAATAGACCCCGTTTAACCGCTCAGGGTTGACCTTTACCTTCAACGGTAAAGTGGTGGTAGGTTTGCGCAATTCGTCCAGTGCCTGCTGAAGGGATTCTGTCGTCTTAGGGTAAAGGGCTGCGCCATTCAACTCGTCTTTCACCACACTGACAGTAACAGTTGTCACTGCCCGAGTTTCCACATCCGTCAACTCCAATCGGATAACAACTCGGTGCTGGGTCTCCATAGCCGTTCCAAAAAGGATGGCATCAGCGCCAAAGAGTTTGCCCAGTCGCTGCTTTTGCTCTGCCGTCAAGCCCGATTCCGCTAACTTCCATTCTTTCACCAATTCCTTCAATTTGGCTTCATCAGCTTGCAAGAGGATGAATTTGCCTGACCTTTGTAAGGCATCGGCAAGGAAGGACTGGAAAACAGCCATCATGGGACTGGGTAACTCAATACCATCTTTCTGAACGGAGAAGGCGCCAAAGGCGAGTTTTACCTTCTGTTCCCCAACAGCCTTAGCCAACTGCTCCGCTGCCTGCTCAGCATATCGAGCTAAGGGTGGTTGACCGAAAGACAAAAAGGTCAAAGAAAGCAGGGCAATAAAGACCATACATCGCACTGCCATAGTGCTTCACTCCCCAAAGGCGGTTAGATTCACTTCTCTGACTTGTTAGGGTTTGTCAATGAAGAAGATAACTCGCATCTGGTCAAGGAAATGATACTTCTCGTTCTCTTGAAGGAGGCGCTGAACATCTTCGTTGGAAAGGATTGGGTCAGTGCGATGCTTACCTCCAACCCCAATTGCCCGAAGCACCAAAGGTCGGTCACCAATCCGAGCAACGACATCTGGATGCTTCAGGTCTTTGAAATCTCGCAGGTAGCCAACGATGCCATGCTCAATGACAAACTCACGATTGACTTTTACCGTCCCCCAGACTTCTGTCCCATCGGGCTTACGAATCTTGGGGCACATTGATGGTTTCACCCCTAAACCACGGCAGTCAATGATCACGCCTGTAAAGGGACCTTCACTTACTTCTGGCAAAGGCGGGAAAACGACCTTGGGTGGCTCAGGAGGGACAACAGGCTCCACCTGAGGTGGGGAGAAGCGGGAGACCGTCTCTTCACTAAGACGGGCATCTATTTCTGCTGGCTTGGTTAAGACCGTGTGGGTTAAGGCAGCCAACTCACCTTTCATGGGAATTCGCATGGTCACTCGGTAGGAATCGCCCAAATCTTGCTCACTAACGACCTGTGCCCCCTTAATGATTCCTTCTACACGGGTGCGCACGATGTCGGATGTGACTTCAAAATCCCGCATCATCGCCTCCGCGCTGACACGGACACCAGCGACAATTTCTAACAAGTTGCGTTGGGCATCCATGATAGCCCCTCGGCGGGCTAACAAGCGAGCCTGAGTGCGTGGTTTGCCCGATGGATAAACGGCTTCCCCGACCGCCTCCACATAGCCCTGTGTCCAGTTAATCGCCCCATGTTCCACCCGCTCAATGACCGCTGCGACTGCCACAGCGGCTCTTTCCTCCCGCTGAGCAGCCACCAAGATGACCTCACTTAACACCAATGCGACGGCAACTAACCCGACCCAACCCTTCATGGTTCATCCCTCCTTGGTAAAGGGTTTAGCAGTGACCTGCCATACCCTTCTTGTCGTCAATAATATAGCCTTGAAAACAGGGTTGTCAAAGGCAAGCAGGGCTGACCGAATCGGGCAATTTCCGTTGTCAAACTCAGGCGAGCGCTTTACAAGGCACCCAACATCACCTCCCGCCCACTTGCACTTTTGCGAAGAACCTTTAATCGGGAATGCTTCCAAGGCTGGTTAAGAAGCCAGCGGAGGAAAACAGATAAATCACCCTTCACCCGCACCCAAAGGCATCCCTCCTTTTTCCCCTCAGCATACTCATCCCTCACCACGCTGACAAAATCCTGATACTTTTCTACGATGCTGGCGAGTCTCAGGAGGTCATCGTAATTCCCCTTGAGCCTCAGGGCTATCGTTCGCCCCTCGGCTGCCTCTAACGCAAAGGCTTTAACTATCAGGGCGAGGAAACCATCTTGAAGGATTCGTTGTCCTGCCTTTTGTAATGCTATCCGAGCCGCTGTGGATAACTGGAACTCAGCGGCGGCAACTTTTTCCAGTCGCCTTGCCACTAACACTTCCCCATCGTCCACCCAGATAGCCTTCAGTTCAATATGGGCGTGACAGGCTGAAACCCCACTAATGACCTCCCCAAAAAACTCTGCTTTTGCGGTGCCGACCAAAAGGATTTCGGCACGGCTTTCCTCCCCGACAACCCAAGCGACCTCCTTTTGCCCGGAGAGGAGAGCCTGCAACCGCCCAGCACTTCTCACTTTCTCGGCTTGACTTCGGTCAACGACACGAATTCCCTCTTTCCGCAGGATGTCTATGATGGCGAGTTCCGCAGGATGTTCATCCTGCAGAGGACGACCTAACGCTTCTTCGTTTAACAGCACCAAAAAGCGTGGCTCACCCAGTTCCTGATAAAGGGCAGGAGCCTGTGAAAAATGCTGGTCAATGGCTTGGAAAATGTCAGCCACCCTCGCCCGTAGTCGCACTCGGTAAATTTCCCCTTCCTGTTGTTCCTCCAATATTTCATAACGACGGACATAGCCTTTAGCGACCGTCCTCACGACATCTTCTTTCACCTCTAAATTGACCATGAGGCTACGGGCTTGAACCCAGACACCAACCCCTTGTTCCACCACCGAACGCAAGGCGTCCCGAACGGCTTCCGACCGATTCTTACCTGACCCTGTCGCTATTAGCCATTCATCTTGCTGTCCTTGAGCCATCATAAGCAGAACCGCTACCAGATTGACCCAGAAAAGAGACCATATCACCTTCATCGCCTTTCACCTCGGCTTTTTCTTTGTGGACATCTCCCAAAGCCTTTCAACTTCCCTTAGTGAAGATGCTTAAACCTAGCATCAAGTCTGATTGATGCCGATGTTCGCCAATTACTGCGAGTTGCTTAAGGACGATTTCGCCAACTTCAAAAACTTGGGCAGTCATTCTGATGTGCCATCACAACAACATAGTTCATCATTGAAACGCCCTGGATGAACTTAACGAGGTGGTGAAGTCCCCAAGAGTTTGCGACTAATGTAGCCAATAGTGCCGTCCCCTAACATGACTTTTGCCCATCCCCCATCGGCAGAAATGCCAATTACTCTCACCATCGTTCCTTTCCGCACGACACGAATAACGGGAAACTGAGTGCCAGGACCAGAACGGACATTGGCTTGACTGACCTGCACATAGCGAATTTTGACTTCAGGAGAAGGTCTGGGAGAGGGCGGACTCCACACCCTTGACGGTTGCGAACCCAAGTTCTCTCTAATTTGCCCTTCAAGTTTCTCCCGCCACAATCCCCATAGAGATGCCACATCCCACCAGCGCTGAGGATAAGGGATCAAGGAAATCATAAGCCACGACAAGAGAAGCCCCACAGGGAAACTTGCTAAGGCTGTTACCCGTTCAGAAAAAGGCATCTGCCAACCTTGTTGCCTTATGAGGAACCAAAAGCCCAATGAACCGATGACGCTTCCTATCATAGCCCCTATCACGGTGACGAATGTGATAAAAGCACCGACCTCCACCCATCCTGCAGGCTGGACATAAAGCACAACCCCACTCCAAACAAGTCCTATGACGAAGCCAGTAACAGCACTTAAAATCAAACTTGTGGGCACCACCCCATACCTTTCACTCAAATCGCTACCGAACCGCATTCCGAACTCCATTCCCCTGTAGCCTCCCACGGCTAAAGCACCGATGCTTGCTCCGACGGCTAATACGACCCCAATTAAAATGCCGACAAAATAACCCAAGATCGCCCCACCAATAAGCCCGCCTGCCATCGCTGCACATCCATTTTCACTACTCCCTGCTGCTTGCGCTCCTCCCACTGCACCTGCTATCCCGCCAGCGATAGCCCCAATGATTGCCCCACCCGCTATCAAAAGGAGACCAGCAGCGATGCCTAAACCTAATCCACCTATCGCCCCCGATAATGCTCCCGTGACCGCCCCCATCCTTTCACCGACCCTCCGACCCAAATACCTCAGGTTTCGGACAGGAGGAGGCGGAGGAGGCGGCGGCGGAGGCGGAGGCGGAGGAGGCGGCGGAGGCGGAGGAGCGGATGCTTGTAATGCCTTTACAAACTCTCCAACGCTTTGATATCGCTTCGCCACCTCTATCTCCATCGCCTTCATCACTGCATCACTAACCTGCCGACTAACCTTTGGGTTCAATTGATGCGGTGGCTTTAAGTGCACACCTTGCGCCCGATCAGGTGCAGCAGGAGGAACTTGTCCTGTCAACAAGTGATACAATGTCGCCCCCAACGCATAGATGTCCAATGGCGGTCCAAACCTTGCCCTCCTACCATACTGCTCCAACGGCGCATAGCCCGGCGTCAAAATAGGCTCCATCGTTTTCGTCTTCTGGGCAATAAACTGCTTCGCTGCACCAAAATCTATCAACACCGCCCTCCCATCCCTCGTCACCATGATGTTCTGTGGCTTTATGTCACGATGCAAATAACCTGCTTTATGCATTGCCTCTAAAGCCCCCGCAACCTGAGTGATGTAGTCAATGGCTTCCTTTTCATCCATCACCCCTCCCCTCTCATTCAACAAATCCAGCAAGTTCTTCCCCTCAATAAATTCCATCACCATGTATGCCGTGTTGTTCTCCTCAAACACATCGTGAATTTTCACCTTGTTCTGATGCTCTATCTTAGCCAATATCCTTGCCTCTTCAATGAACTCCCTACGGAAGTCTTGATAATCTTGAGGCTTGACCGTAGGCACAGGAACTACATTTTTGCCCTGCCGAACGCACTGACCTGAAAGGAAAAACTCTTTGATGGCGACGGGACGGGAAAGGCGGGTGTCAGTGGCTTTGTAGGTGATGCCAAATCCACCTTGCCCTAAATCCTTCTCAATCACAAAGCGACCATTAAGAAGGGTTGTTCCTTTAGGGAGGGCAAAGGAAGGAGTTGCTACGCTTGCGGAAGCCCCTAAAGGGCTACCGCAACTTTGGCAAACCGTTGCCCCAGAAGGATTGGGATGTTGACAAATCGGACAAGGCATCATATCCCTTCACCTCATTCCGTCATGCCACGAAAAGTCGATCCACTTTTTTCAGTACTCTTGACTGGCTTTTCATCCCCCTACCTCCCAAACCTTCACCGTCTTATCCCCACTCCCCGAAGCCAAAAACTTCCCGTCGGGACTGAAGGCAACGGAATACACAGATCCACCATGCCCCCTCAAAGTGGCGACTTCCTGCCAACTTCCTACCTCCCAAATCTTTACCGTATGATCGTGCCCCCCTGAAGCCAGAAACTTATTGTCGGGACTAAAGGCAACAGACCGCACCGTCTCCCCGTGTCCCTTCAAAGTAGCGACTTCTCTCCAACTCCCTACCTGCCAAACCCTCGCTGTCTTATCCCAACTTCCTGACGCTATAAACTTCCCATCAGCACTGAAGGAAACAGATACTACCGTATTTTCATGTCCCTTCAAGGTAGCAACTTCCCGCCATTTCCCTACCTCCCAGACCTTTACTGTCTTGTCGCTACTTCCCGATGCTAAAAACTTCCCATTTGGACTGAAGGAAATAGAATACACCCACCCCTCATGTCGCCCCAAGGTAGCGATTTCTTTCCATCTTGCTAACTCCCAAACCTCCACTATCTCATCATCACCCCCTAACGCCAAAAACTTGTTGTTTGGACTGAAGGAAAAGGAATGCACCCTATCCTTATGCCAATGTAAATGGGCGATTTCCCGCCAACTCCCTACTTCCCATATCCGCACTATCGCCCAAACCCGTTGACCCATAGGCCCGAAACATCCTCCTGACGCCAAAAATCTCCCACCAGGACTGAAGGAAACAAAATACACTACATAACCATAAGCCAGAGTGACAGTTTCCTGCCAACTCTCCACTTTCCATATCTTCACGCTCGTCCCACTCCCTGATGCCAAAAACCTACTATCTGGACTGAAGGAAATAGAAATCACTCCTTCCTCATGCCCTCTCAAAGTGGTAACTTCCCGCCATACTCCCTTCACCACTGAAGGGACTGAAACTTTCGGCGATGTAGGGATACTCACCGAAGATGTCGCCACACCCACCGAAGGCGAAGTCAGCAACTGCACAAACTCTTCCACACTCTGCGGTCGCTCATCCACCCGCATCGCCATCGCCTTCCTCACCGCCTCCTCTACCTGCCGGCTCACCCTCCCGTTTATCTCCCGCACACCCTTCAACTCTACCCCAGAAAACCTGTCCGCTGCCGATACGGGAACTTGACCCGTCAGCAAATAATACAAAGTCGCCCCCAAAGCATAAATGTCCGTGTATGCCCCCCTCTTCGCCTGCTCCGCATACTGCTCCAACGGCGCAAACCCAGGCGTCAATATCACCGTCATCCTCCCCGTCTTCCCCGCCATAAATGACCTCGCCGCACCAAAATCCACCAACACCACCCTACCATCTCCACAAACGATGATGTTCTCTGGCTTGATGTCCCGATGCAAATAACCCGCCTTGTGAACCACATCCAACGCCTCACAAACCTTCAAAATGTATCCAACCGCCTCTTGCTCACTCAATGCCCCTCCCCTCTCCTCAACCAACTTCGCCAACGACTTCCCTCGCAAATACTCCATCACCATGTATGCCGTGTTGTTCTCCTCAAAGAAATCGTAAACTTTGACGATGCCAGGATGGTTCAAAGAAGCCAGCAACCTCGCTTCGTCCAAAAACCTCTGCTTCATGGAAGAAAAATCGGAAGGAGGAATGCGAGTTGGTTGGACGGTTGTTCCATTCCTTTGGCAACCTTCAGGGAAGAGTTCTTTGATGGCGACGGGACGGGAAAGGACTGTATCAGCGCCCATGTAGGTTATTCCAAATCCACCTTGCCCTAAGACCTTGCCGACGGAGTATTTTCCGCCGAAGAGTTTTGTTCCCAGAGGGAGGGAGAGGGAGACGGAAGGGATGGTGAAGGTAGCCCCACATTGTGGGCAGGTGGTTGCGTTCCCAACTTCCGCACCACAAAATGGACAGGTCATGACTTTTCACCTCCTACCTTCTCCCGATGAAGAGTGCGTAGTAGCCCGTTGCATAGCCTTTGTGCATTTTAGCAGGTATCAATGTGATTTTGACCTTCCCTGTTCGGTTCAGATGGAAGGCGACTTTGGGCACATTGTCAGGACCTCTGTCTTCCATTGTCCTTCCATCGGGCAATTCAACCAACATGTCCAAGTCAGCAATGTGAACTTCATCGCCGGCAGCAACGATGAGATAGTCATAACCGCCTTCCAATTCCATCCCCAGTGTTCGGGTAAAGCGCTCTCCGACCGTATCCAATTCCGCATGAAGGCAAAGGAAGCCAGCCTGTGCCGCTGCTACGACTAAGGCTAAGAAGCGCTCAAATATGCCCTCCCAAACGCTCATGATCCTCCGTTCATCGCTGGAACTTAACCGATGACCGACAACTACTGCATAAAATCCTTCTTCGCCTTCCATTTCGTATGCCCAGACAGAAATTTTGTAAGGACCTGTCTTGGATGCTTGGAAACGAATGACAGGCACATTGTCTTTCAGAGTATCTTCTCCAACGACTACATCGTCAGGGTCATACACTCGTGCGTCCAAGTCCGTGATGACTTGGTCATCTCCTGTCCCGGCGATGAGATATTGTTTGCCTTGCTCTAAATGGACTGACATACTTTGGACGGCTGCTTCTTTAAGTCGGCTAATCCAGAAGCAGTCAATGACCATTCCCTCCTGGTAAGCCGTTTCACTGAGACCGTAAAGGCGTGTCAGGATGCTTTTAAGCAAATCATCTATCTGAATCTGAGGGGCTTGAGGGGCGGTTTTTGCGGGTGCAGGGACTGGTGTTACTGGTGCAGCGACCCTTCTTCCCTGTAACAAGTTCAGAAACTCTCGTGCAGTTTGAGGTCGCTTGTCACTCTCCATTTCCAAGCCCTGCATGATGGCTTGTGCCACATGAGGGCTTATTCTCGGGTTCAACTGCCGCACATCAGGCAAGGGTATCCCGACCCGCCGTTCAGGGGCAGGAACTGGCACTTCACCTGTCAGCAGGTGATAAAGGGTTGCTGCTAAGGCATAGATGTCGGTAAAAGGTCCTCTCTGCCCCCGTTCGGAATATTGTTCCATTGGGGCATAACCTGGTGTAAGGATGACGGTATGTCGTTGGGTGGCTCTGGCTGCAAATTCCCTTGCCGCACCGAAATCAATGAGAACCACCCGTCCATCCTCGCAAACCATGATGTTGTCGGGTTTGATGTCTCGGTGCAAAATGCCAGAACTGTGGACAAGTTCCAACGCTTCGCAAACTTGGGCGATATATCTAAGTGCCTCTTGTTCTTCCATTCGCCCGCCTCTCTCTTCCAGAATTCGGCTAAGGGGTTTGCCTTGAAGGAACTCCATGACGATATATGCAGTCCGATTTTCCTCAAAGACATCGTAAACCCGAACAATTCCGGGATGATTGAAGCGTGCCAAAGTCCTCGCCTCTTGCAGGAATCGTTGTTTCCATCCCTCAAATTCAGCGGGAGTGATGGATGGTGTAGCGATGCTAACGAAAGTGCCCTGACGAATGCAACCTTCAGGGAAAAACTCCTTAATTGCCACGACCCGATGAAGACGCGTGTCGCTTCCCTTGTAAGTGATGCCGAAACCGCCTTGACCCAACACCCTCCCAACAGTGTAAGCACCACCTCTCAATTTCGTCCCCACAGGCAAATACAGGGACAACAAGAAAGCGCCGCACTGCCGACATTGGCTTGCCCCTTGTAGGTTCTGCGCACCACAAATCGGGCACTGTATCATCCTGTCTCACCTCTCAAGATTTCTATGAATGCCCGCACCGTTTGCGGTCTCTCATAAACCACTAACGCCATTGCCTTCATCACTGCCTCACTCACCGACCGACTGACCTTCGGGTTCAATTGATGAGGAGGCAATAAATCTATACCGTGCGCCCGATCAGGTGCAGGAGGAGGAACTTGCCCTGTCAACAAGTGATATAGAGTTGCGCCTAAAGCATAAATGTCAAGTGGCGGTCCAAAGCGCGCCCTCCTTGCATATTGTTCCAAAGGCGCATAGCCCGGCGTCAATATCGGCTCCATCTCCACTTCTTCCCCCGCCACATATTTTTCCGCTGCCGTAAAATCCACCAGCACTACTCGTCCATCTTTACAAACAAAGATATTGTCAGGATTTATATCCCGATGCAGATAACCCGCTTGGTGCACTGCCTCTAACGCTTCTGCCACCTGCAGGATATAGCCGACAGCCTCTGCCTCTTCCATTACCCCGCCTTGTTCCTCCAACAGACGGCTCAACGGCTTCCCTTCCAAAAACTCCATGACGATGTAAGCAGTGTTGTTCTCTTCAAAAGCGTCGTAGACCCTTGGGATGCCAGGATGGTTTAACAGCCGCAGAATCTTCGCCTCCTGCCGGAAGCGTTGCTTCATCGCTTCGAATTCAGCGGGAGTGATGGATGGTGTAGCGATGCTGACAAGAGTGCCTTGACGAAAGCAGCAATCATAGAGGAAAAACTCCCTGATTATCACAACCCGATGGAGGCGCGTGTCGCTTCCCTCGTAAGTGATGCTAAAACCGCCCTGCCCCAACACCTCCCCGACAGTGTAATCGCCCCCTCTCAATACTGTCCCTACAGGCAAATATAGCCCCTTGTACAACAACAAACCACAGGTCTGGCAAAGCCGTGACTCGACAGGGTTCCTTGCTCCACAAGCCCAGCAAAAAATCCCTTGCGCCTCACTTTCAGTCTCGCTTCCCTCCTTGTCGGCGCGTTGCTCCCCACCCGACAAGGGTGCCCCACAAAGGCGGCAATACTTTGACCCGACAGGGTTAAGCGTCCCACAATCCGCACAGACCATTTGCGTAATTTCTTCCATCTCGCTTCCCTCCTTTGTTGCTACTTCCGTGTCAAGTCAATCAGGAACGGCTTGTTCGTTACGGGTGAGACTTGACAGACAGCGCAATATTGACCGAAAGGCGGATACATGATTTCCCGCTCCCTCAAAACAGGCACCGTCATCGTTTGCACGCTGCTACCTCGTTGACTGAACAGGTCAAAAGGACCACGATAACGGCTCTGCACCACGACTTGATCCACCCTCTGCCCTAACCTCTCGGAAAAATATTTGGCAGCCGCTGGCGATGAACCCCGCAGAAGGATTATCGTCAAGCAGTTGGAAAGAATCGCCGAAAATTGTCTCTCGTCCCCAAACTGCGTCACATCTTGCATAGCCAAACAAATACCCACCTTCGCAGCGCGGGCGACTGAAAGGACTTCCTCAAAATTGATGCGTTCCTTTAGTCGTGGCGCTTCATCCAACATGAAGTAAAGTGGCAAAGGCGTGTGAGAACCACCAGGACCGAACCTTCGGTAGATGAAGTTGAAAAGCAGATTCAACATGATGCTGGACAAAACCTCGGCAGCCCGAGCATCCGCTAAGGATGCCCCTATCACTAACAAAGTCGGTGACCGACCAATGGCTGGTAGCCGAAAATCGCTCTTCTCGCTGACTTTAACGACTGAAGGGTCATTGAACAAATGCAACGCATTCAACAGACCGCTTACCGCCCGAGAATGTTCATCAACGGAAAACTGGAACAAATCTGCCAACTCAACCGCCCGACCGCGAACTTGTGGGTAGTTGCGAAAAACATCCCGAAGTGCCTCTTGATCCCCAACCAACTGATAAAGCATTTTCGGTCTCGCCTGATTCCCGTAAACTTCCTTCGTTATCCCGATAATCGCCCTTAGCCATCGGTAATCCCGCTCATAGAAGAAAGGTTGTGGGTCATTAGGGCGTGGGCGACCGAGAATGCTTTGAACGGTTGCCTCTATGTCCCGCCCATCTCGCACCTCATCCAGCCAGTTCCAAGATTGAGAACGGGCAGGGTCAGCAGGATTCCAATACCAAACCTGAACCCCCATCCGCTGTGCCTCTCCATAAAGACGGTCAAACAAATCCCCCTTTATGTCAACCGTCACGACGCTATAACCCGCCCTTAGCAACTCCAAAATCCACGGGATGATAATCCCTTCTGTCTTCCCAGACCCAGGCGGTCCGATGACGGCACAGTTTCGGTAAAGCAATTCCGCAGGCAAATACAGCGGTCTGCCAGGTCCTTTTTTGGGATGCCAGTAAAACCCTAAACTGACCGTCCCCTGAAATAATTGGCTCAACTCCCTCTCTTCGGCTACTCCCCGATAATCCCAATAGTCCTGAATTCGGTCTGCCATTGGTGGTGGGTCACCAGGTCCTAAAATCAGTTGCCTTCGCCCTAAACTCCAACTCCCCAAGTCTCTCACGCCGTTGAACAGGAAAACCATCGCCTGACCAAACCCCTTTAAAAGCCAAGAAAAAACCCTAAAGGTCAAGATCAAAAGCAAAGCGAACAAGTTAGGCGACGACTTTCGTTGACTTCCTCCGCCCCAAAACAACATGGGCGCAATCATCGCCATCCCGATGAACAACAGCCAAAGGGTTTGCTTCTGCTCCATTGGGCATCATCTCCTCAACGGTAGCGATCCCTCTCTAAAGGCTGTTGCCTTTGACTTTTTCGTTCCCACAAAGGTGTCTCCTGTCTCTCCCGCTGATAACCGCCAAACAATCGTTCCCATTTTCGGTGCACTTCCTCAGCCGTCTCCCGGTCGGTGAACCAAGAGACCGTCGGCGCATCGCAAATCTTGCACCTTTCCCCTTCCTCTGGGAGTTGTTGTCGCCGACAGCACCCGCAATAGTAAACTTCCCGTTCCATCTACCATCGCTCCCTTTCCAACCGTTGTCTTTGTTGTGATGTTCGTTCCCATATCGGTGTTGAACTCCTCTTAGGATATTCGCCCGCTGCAATCCTTTCTCCCTCAGCCCTTAGCCGTTGCAAAGTCGCCTCGTCAGGCGCTGATACCATCGCAGGCATGTGCCTCAACCCCATTTGCTTTGCCATCCAAACCCGATGCCTTCCGTTCGTCACTTCGTAATGGTCACCCACCCATTCCAACTTGATGAAGTCGTGGTTCACATCGTGGTCATAGAAATTGTGGTAAGTTTCCCCCAACGCCCGCTCCTTTGGGTCAGCACTACTTCTCATCTGCCGAAAATCCTCGTCCGTGTATCCTTTCTCCCGACACAACCGTTGAATCTCCTTCAACTCTGCTATCCACTGGGCGATTTGCTCCCTCGTGTAGCCGTGTGGCGTCCTCTCCCAGTTCGGCTCCACTTCGTCCACCCTTATCTTGCTCACATCTACTTCAAAAAAGTCCCTAACCCATCCCATCTCAACCTGCCTCCCTTGACTGGCTTTTCATCCCCTTACCTCTACTTCCCAAATCTTCACCGTCTTATCCGCACTCCCTGAAGCCAAAAACTTCCCGTCGGGACTAAAGGTGACTAACAACACACTATCCCCATGCCCCAAAGTGGCGACTTCCCGCCAACTCCCTACCTCCCAAACCTTCACCGTGTTATCCGAACTCCCTGAAGCCAAAAACTTCCCGTCAGGACTGAAGGCAACGGAACGCACATCATCCCCATGCCCCTTCAAAGTGGCGACTTCCCGCCAACTCCCTACCTCCCAAACCTTCACCGTCCAATCCCCACTCCCCGAAGCCAAAAACTTACCGTCGGGACTGAAGGTGACTGACCCCACATAACGCCTATGCCCCCTCAAAGTTGCGACTTCCCGCCATACTCCCTTCACCACTGAAGGAACTGAAACTTTCGGCGATGTAGGGATACTCACCGAAGATGTAGCAGCACCCACCGAAGGAGAAGTCAGCAACTGCACAAACTCCCCCACACTCTGCGGTCTTTCTTCCACTCTCATCGCCATCGCCTTCATCACCGCCTCCTCTACTTGCCTGCTCACCCTCCCGTTTATCTCCCGAACACCCTTCAACTCTACACCTATCGCCCTGTCTGGCGCAGATATTGGAACTTCTCCCGTCAACAAATAATACAATGTCGCCCCCAAAGCATAAATGTCCAAAGTCGGTCCAAACCTCGCCATCGTCGCATATTGCTCATACGGCGCAAATCCCGGCGTCAATATCACCGTCATCCTCCCAGTCTTCCCTGCCATATACGCCCTCGCAGCACCAAAGTCTATCAACACCACCCTTCCATCCTCACAAACGATGATGTTCTCTGGCTTGATGTCCCGATGCAAATAACCCGCCTTGTGAACCACATCCAACGCCTCACAAACCTTCAAAATGTATCCAACCGCCTCTTGCTCACTCAATGCCCCTCCCCTCTCCTCAACCAACTTCGCCAACGACTTCCCTCGCAAAAACTCCATCACCATGTATGCCGTGTTGTTCTCCTCAAAGAAATCGTAAACTTTGACGATGCCAGGATGGTTCAAAGAAGCCAGCAACCTCGCTTCCTCCAAAAACCTCTGCTTCATGGAAGAAAAATCGGAAGGAGGAATGCGAGTTGGTTGGACGGTTGTTCCATTCCTTTGGCAGCCTTCAGGGAAGAGTTCTTTGATGGCGACGGGACGGGAAAGGACTGTATCAGCGCCCATGTAGGTTATTCCAAATCCACCTTGCCCTAAGACCTTGCCGACGGAGTATTTGCCGCCGAAGAGTTTTGTTCCCAGAGGGAGGGAGAGGGAGAGGGAAGGGATGGTGAGGGTAGCACCACATTGTGGGCAGATGGTTGCGTTCCCAACTTCCGCACCACAAAATGGACATGTCATGATATTTCACCCCCCAAAGCAATATCTTTCTCCAGCCTTACTGCTTCAAGTTTGGAAGGATAGTTAGCATCATTCGGGAAAGAATGAACTTACATAATATGTAACATCCTAGCGAAATCGGAAAGAGAAAGGTCCACCGATTGAACCTAAATAGGCAGTGTCATCAGAGTTGCAAGCAGGGCATCTCCCGCCACCACGCCCGGCTATCCAGTTGAATAAACTAAGGGATGTCTTACCGCAGTCACTGCAGAACACTTTACCACATTTGTTGCACCGATAGATGTTTGCTTCGCCCTTGTTCCCGCAGTTAGGGCAGCGGTCATACTTCGCCATCACATATCACCCTCCTTGTTGACGAATGGCTCGGTAAAGTTCAAAGAGTGCCTCCTTCGGTCCACTGACAGAGAAGGATTTCGCTCCTGTCGTGTAGATATCCAACTTCTCCCATTGCCTGTAAATAAACCAAAGGGCAATCATCAAGCCTCCTATTAACAACATGAAGCCGAGAATGAACACTTCACGCAATGCAAATATTCCCACCAACACGAAGAACCCACCAATGATCAACACCCAAAAGGGTAATTGCAAGCGACCCCAAGACAAGGCAGCGATAGCATCCAAACGGATATCATGGATGACATCCGTCTGCAAGAAGAGAAGCCTATAATTGGTGACCGTAGCAAAAAAGCCAGGTTGGTTATTGACTCGCAATTCCCTGAAATTAGCGATCACCTGCTCAGTTGGCAAAAGGATTTCCTTCTCTAAGTTTTGCGCCATCGTTACACCCCTCCTTATTCCTTAGCCTTTCGGAAGGTTAGGATGTTGTAAAAGATGATCGTTTCTTTCTGACCCAACAGTTGTCCTAAACAGCCGGGAGGCACCGTGACACTGATTGTATCGGCGCGGTAAAACTCCCAGCCTTCTTGGGCGTGCTCATTGATAACCCGCTCAACATAACCAGCCGCTGTGGCTGCAGGATCTGGCACACTAAAAAGTTTACGCATCACCGCAATATCCCGTGGGATAGCGACTACCTTGTATTGCCATTGAGCCATCCTTGTCCACCTCCTCAAGGATTTATAGATTTCCTCAAGGTTACGCACCGTCTTTGTAGAATGCCTAAGACCTCATCGTCTGTCGCCTACGACTGTCCCTTTCCCCTTACAGGTGGGACAGGTCTCTTCTTTGCCGTTTCGCTTGATCTTCCCAGAGCCTTGACACTGAGGGCAGGGTCTCGGTCCAGGCTCTGGTGTGAAGGGTCGCTCTGGACTTCGCATCACTCTCACCTCCTTGTCAGAAAATTTGCTGCTCAAACGGCTAAATTCGTCGCTTGAGTGTCCAAAGAATCCAGTTTCCCGTCGCCACTGCGCTGACGACTTCCCATCCCTCCTGCCCCAAATTCGTAAGCAGTTCAACGACCTCAGCGTAACTTCCTTTCAGCCTGTTATGTGTTCCGTCTGGCAGCAGGTAATGTATCCAATCTTGGTTCCAAAGCCACTCCACGATAGCATATTCCCATCGCTCCATAAACCTTCACCATCTTGCCCCACCGAGAATCGGACCTATGCGCCAGTTGCTTTACGGATTTCTTCCTCAGACATCCCTATCTCTAATGGCTCTGTCTTCCCTGACTTGACTGTCATGGTTCGTCCTCCTGCCCTCAAGGTTCGGCGAGTGTTTTCTGAGATGGTGCCTGTTCGGTTCAATTCCTCAAGGGCGTTCTGCAACAAACGGGTCTGCCCTGGGTTATTCAGGCGTTGAGTAGTCTGCAGGGCGAGTTGGAGGGTTTGGCGTGCTTCCTGAGTTTTCCCTTGTGCCAACAAGCGTGTTGCTTGGACGACCAAGTTGTCTACATTCTTTTGCTGGACATAATCCAGCACCTCAGGGTCTATCTGGGCGATAGCACTATCGTCGTTAGTAAAGGTTACAAACAACTCTTTCGGAGGAAACTCCACTTGCCGTTGCTTTAAACCAGGAGCACTTGCCCACATGGTCAGTTGGGCTAATCGGACGCGACTCGGAGGGCGGGGGATGCCTGAGACCGTAAATTCCAAGATGAAGACAGTGTAATCACCTGCAGGGATGTTGCCTAAACGGTAAGGCTGCTCTCCCAAAGGCACTTCCACCAAGTTTGGGTAAACACGGGTAATGGCGTTCAGAGTTACGCCACGAACAGTCTGAACCTTTAACCTCAAATCGGTCACAACCTCCCGAACAGCCTGTTGAACTTCTTGGCTGAAGAATTGGTCCAGTTGTTGCATGTTTTGAAGGTGCAGGGAGCGTCCCTTGGTGGTGTCAGACAACTCCACAAGCAGGTCTTGGTTGTATTCTTCCCCAATGCCGATAGCGATGATCGGAGTATTCGTCTCAGCCAGTTGAGTGGCTAAGGCTCGACAGTCTTCCTCATCAAAGGTCATCCCATCGGTTAAAAGGATCAAGCGTTTGGCGACCTCTGGAGGTTCTTTACCGAGTTGGTTTAATGCGTTCCTCATCCCCTTGCCCATTTGAGTTCCACCACTATACTGTCTCAAGGTGTCTATGACTTGATGGGCTTTCCCACGCTGTAAGGGGGAAAGTGGCAAGAGAACCTTAGAATCGTCGTCAAATTGGATGACGGTGATTTTATCCTCAGGGCAAAGGGCAGGGTCATCCACCAATTTGTGGGCTGCCTGAATGGCTCGTTCCAATTTGATGGTGTTATCTACTTCGTCCCTCATGGAACCGCTGGTGTCAATCACTAAGGCGAGCGCCAACGGCGGACGAGTTTGGGCGACCCTCCTTTCAGGGATGCACCTAAGCATCACGAAAAGTTTCTGTGGCTCAGCCATCTGAGCCTTCAGGTGCGTCCGGTGAGGTTTGAGGACGAAATTCAGCATCTTTCTCACCTCCCGCTTGAATTACGACCTCAACAGGTTGCCTCTCCTTAAGGCGAACAAGCAAAACTGTGGCGTTGTCATGAGCACCACGCTGCAAAACTAAATCAAGGATTTCGTAAGCAGATTGAGACAAGTCATCACCATGCTCTTGCAGGACTCTCACCATATCCTCTTCGGTAACTGGTTCCCAAACTCCATCAGAACAGAGGAGAAGGATGTCACCATCTTGCAACTCCAAAGTTGCCTTTTGAGTCACTTCAGGCGAGAAACCCTCAACGAAATAGTCTGGTAGGGGGGTCCGCTCTCCTAAGGAACGAGTCAACCGATTTCGGTCGGGATGGGTGCGAATATACTTCAGGTCACCTGCTTTCCCCTCTTGCAAGGCTAAGACAGCCGCTAAGGAGTGATCACGGGTAAGCAAACTAATGTTCCCTTCTCGGAAAAGATAGATGCGTGAATCTCCCACATGGGCAACCGCTAACCTTTTTCCCAGAAGGAAGGCGCACGAGAGGGTCGTTCCTCCTCTTGCCCTTCTGTTTTTCATGGCTTCACAGACACTTTCGTTGGCTTTGTGAACCCAGTCCTTCACCCATCGGGCTTGCTCCTCAGAGGAAGGGAGGGAACGGATGGCTTGAATAGTCTTGGTGGCTTCTTTCAAGACTGTCTTCACTGCTGCCTCACTGGCGACTTCCCCTGCTTCCATTCCACCCATCCCATCCGCCACACAGGCAATGAGCCAACGCAAACTTTCCGCCTCCGTTTGGATGACCCCCTCTAAATATCCGTAGGCATCTTCATTGGTCGTCCTGGAAGGTTCCAAACCAATGGTTGTTGCACCAAAAAGGTCATAAGTGATGTCAGGCATATACCGACGCCGAAGCCTCTTGAGTTCTTCGTGGAGCAATTGAAGGTTTGGATAGCGATCTTCTTTTGGTCCTATGCACCGGGAGAGGATTTGTGGGACACCAGCGTAGCGACATTGCAACTCTGTTAATGAAATCTCTGCCTCCGAGAGAGGTTCCCCACGAATAAAGTGGTAGAGGATGGCTCCAACGGAAAAAACATCCACTCCAACATCACCGTGTGCATCCAATTCAGTCTCATCTCTACGCCGAGCCTGCCTTAGGTCTACCAACTTGACTGGTTTGCCAGGAAGGACACAGGAGGGTTGTAAGCCCGAATGCACCCAACCAGCCTGATGGAGATGAACTAACCCTTGTGCCACTTGGGTTAGGATTAAAAGGAAATCAGGGAAAGTGAGTTCCTTCTGCTGTAAGGATACTTCCAGGCTCTTCTCTGGCAAGGGTTCTGTCACAAGATAAAACCTTTCACCCTGTGCGAACTGAGCCCTCACTTTGGGAAACAAAGGTGAGTTCAAGTTGCTGAAGATGTCTGCCTCTTTCCGCAACCATGCAATCCTCTCAGGATCACCCGCCTCCCATAGCCAAAAGACAGTAAATTCCTCAGTCGGTGTCTCCACATCCCTTTTTGGTTCGGTTGCCTCAGGTTCTTCAGAAGTAGGGGTTAACTGTTCAGTTCCTGCAGCCTCCTCAGAAGATGGCTCAGGTGCTTTAGGAGATGAAGCGGGAATTTCCCTCACTTCATAGAGGGCATAAGGGCACAACCACCCTTGAACCGTCACAACCCTTTGGATTTGATACTGTGTGTTTCCCTCTGGATGCTGAACAAACTCCCCAACCGACAGCAGAGGTGTGGCAGCCTCTTGTATGGGCTCACTATACTCCTCAAGGAAGTCCTCACCCTTCTCCATCATCGCTTCCCCCCTCCTTTTCATCCTTGCGTGCGGAAGATAAAATGAACATTCCCGAACACAACCTCATCCCCATCCTTGACAGGGATCGGTTGGTTAGCGGGAAGTCTTTGAAATTGCCCCGTCTCCGATGAACGAAGGTAAGTCCCATTGGTGGAACCCAAGTCCTTTACGAACCACTGACCTGAAGCGTCTTGGTAAATTTCTGCATGGTGACGGGAAACATAACCACTTTCAGGGAGGTGGGAAAGGTCTACATCTACGGGACCTGTCTCCTCATGGAAGCGCCCGATTACGACTTTCCCCCCAATAGGGAACTCTTCACCCGTCAAAACCCCGCCACGCTTCAACAGCAAACGGGCTAATCCTGCTACTGAGGGTGCAGCGGGAGGGGGAGGTGGTGCAACCCCTACAGGTGCAGGTTGCTGGACTGGTTGTTGTGCAACCTCTTGAGGTGCTTGAGCGACCTCCACAGGCTGCACACTCGCGATTTCCGCCCCGCAATCTGGGCAGAACTTCTCTCCCTCCGGAACATTAGCGCCACAAGTTGGACACACCATTTCCATTACACCTCCTCTTCGTAATAGCCACAAGGGCCATCGCAGTTACTTGACAATCCTTGCGGCTTCGATTAATGCTCCCACTTACGACCTTTTACTTCCGCCCATTATACTTATTGCCAAAATCGCCTCTATATTGCCAGTGAGCAATTAGCGACAGGGTTGTTCGCGCTAAATTTCGGTTGGGCAATAACCCAACCATCCCACAGAAAACTTCAGCGAAAGGGTGAAAATGGGAAGGAAACTGCGCAAGCAAGGGGAGAAAACCTTCAATCTTGCCTGCAAGCAGTATCTTCCCCATTTTCCTGCCCCTATCGCTTTTTGTCAATTCTGATTTTAACCTGAGCGAAAGCAGAAGTAAAGACCTCAAAATGAGCCACAAATTTCGTTTCTGGATGGCACATCTTTGTGCCGAAAATTTTTCGGCAGTGCAGGAACACTAACCTACAAAACTGCTTGCTATTCGCTGTTCGCCATTTTCTATCGTTTTGGCAGTAACTCAACCCTCCAAGCCATTCCTAATGCGTCCAAATTTCGGCAATACAGGAACATTACCTTCCAAGAAATTATTCGTCACCCACCATCTGCTACCGTCTTGGGTTCGGCAGCAGCCGAGCCTTTCTTTTCTCCATTTGAACGCCCCCAACATATAATTACGACTTCTATCCGCTTTTTATAGCCTTCTGATGCCAATCGCCTTACACATACATCCCTGCATCCACATCGAAGCAACTAACAGACAGTTTCTTTCATAGGTTCAGTGGCTCACTGACATGCCAACCACTCGTGATAGCATTTGGGCGAAAATCTGTCAAGTGAGATCGAACAACTCAATGCGGGTTCAAATCGCCCATAACCTCGCAAACAGCCCAGTTGTCATCATCCTCGCCCATTATGAATGCCGATAAAGGTTGCAATGCGTTGCCTATCAAGTTACAGGCAAATGCAAGAAATTCACACGCAATCTGCGTGGCAGATTGCCGCCTCTCTTCACTCAGTTCCGAAGGAACTAACACGGCAATTGCGCCTATCTCTCCGTTCCAGCACAGAATAACTTCCGCCCAATCAGTCTGAATCAGGCACGCATACGGGTCAATTTCTGGCAACCACCGGCATACAGCGTTCATGAATCGCATCGGACGACGCACGATGATAGACAGCAATTGCCGATACTGCCATGCGGGCATTGCAAATGAAGCGGTCACAACCCATGCCTCGTCGTTGCTGTCAATCCGCCAGTAGCCAACCTTGCTTACATTAGTCAGTGGCACCGATGAATCCTCCTTTCCACCACGAGAATTGTCTGTTTGGATAGATTCTCTGCTCAATACCCGCAAAGCAGCCACGACGCCGCAACTTGCCGCTTCTATGTGCACAGTTTCAAATCAACGACGACGCTTCCTTTCACGCTGCTCTTGTTCTGCCTCCTCAATTCGTTCCCGCAATCTCTTGTGAAGTTCAAGCAATTCGGCTTCAAGCACTTCTATCGGGACTTTTTCTGCAAGGTAGGGGTTGATTTGACCCATCGCTGAAAAGACTTCGTCTGGGTCTATTTTGAGGAATTCTGCGAGGGCGACAGCGTTCTCGGGAGACAATAACCTGCCGTAGGGTTTGACCTTTCCGAGGAACGCTGCATAGGAGTAACTGATTCCGAGGTTTTGGGCGATGTCAACTAACCCGACTTCACGAAGCTCCATCCATTCTTTGAGCCTTTTTCCAAAGTTCTCAAGGATTCGGTCTCCTAACTCCACCGGCGCACCACGAAACTGCAATCCCAAAGTCTTCCGCATCCCGCTGCACCTCCTTTTTAGCTTCCTTTTGCCTTCATGGTTACATAACCAAATAAAGTTTAAACGATTTCGGTTGAAAATGCAAGACGGCTCTTGGGGTTTTCGCCACTATCCCTGTCGGGTCTTCTGGCGTTCTACAAATACGGACACCTCTCGGCAGAGAATGCAAGTGCGTAAGTATCACCAACTCTGATGATTTTGAAGTGATAACGAGTGCATGGGATAGGGAATTTAGAGTCCGCCGCTGAACAACCAATTGCGTTATGGAGTGCGACTATCAGAATGTGGATTGGAATGAAAGTTTCATCGAACTCAGCAGCCCGAAGCACTCCTGCGAGGAAATCACTTGCAGCAGCAGGGTCCTCTGGGTCAATTTCCATGACGATGCTGTTCCACAATTCAGGCTTTTTCTGGGCGTCTCTCAGAAAATCCAAGATCACTGACGACAAGGACGGTTCATTGCTGTGTTGCTCCATCAGCATCTCAAACAAACCTTCCATCGTAATCACCTCCTGTCAGTTTTATGCGACTACAAGGTTATCCAACGACTCTTGAACTTGCTCCCAAACTTTCTTCCACTCGTCCTTGCTGATCGTAATCTCAAGCATTGCATTATCTAAAACCGAACTTGCAGCGGACTCTTTCCTGCGAAGCAACTCAAAAAGATACATGTCAAGCGAGTTGCTTGCGCAGACGACATGAACTTCAACGGGCTTGGGAGAAACAATCCTGTGCACTCGGCAAATCGCCTGCGTATATGAGTCATAGGCGAACGGGAGCGAGTGAATTACTGCACGAGGGACGAAAGCGAAGTCGTGACCGTGTGCCATCGCCGAAATTGAAGCCAACAAAACTCCGCCTTGATGCCTGAACTTTTGAATGACCATGCTTCGTTTCGCTGGCGGCAAAGACTGCAACTTGTTTGCACGCTTCTCAACTGTCATGTGAACTGGAATGCTACGCTCTTTGAGCATTCTCCCAATAGTCTCAAGCACGCCGACCGTCTGAGCAAACACGACGCAGTAACCTTCTTCACGCGCAAACTGCTCGGCGAGGTTGACGACGAGCAAGTTCTTGTGGGTCAGTTCCGTCGGAGTTGGCAGGTCTGTCAGGTGATTAAGCGGAACTGGGCTGCCAGTTGCTGTGCTTGAAGTTGGGTGTCCGATTACGAACAAAAGGTGGGTCATTCGACTGAGAAGTTTTGCGAGGTCACCGATATTCCTGTTGTGCGTCGCGTAGAACCAGCGCTCAAATAACTCGTCATCGCACCATGCCCGATACCACAATGCCTGCTCGTAGGTCAACGGGACTTCGTGAACCTTAATTTCAAGCGGCGCAATTTCTTCTCCGAGTTGGTCTTTTCGTCTGCGCAACACTGTCGCCGACAACAGCAATTGGATAGTGCTCAAGTTTGTCGGCTCGGGTCCGATGCGCCTGCGCTTGTTCAACAAGTTGCGCTCAACGACCATGAACTGCTTCGAGAAACGGTTAACTCCTTCCTGTTCTGGAGGGAACGGGTAAGCCTGCGAGTTGGGTCTTGCAGCAAGCTGCAACAGCATTGGCAAGTCTGAAAGCAGGTTCTTGATGGGAGTTCCTGTCATGATGAGGCGATACTTGGCTGTGACAAGCCGTCGTGCTGCGATACCTCGCAAGCTTTCGCAGCTTTTGATGTAGGTGCCTTCGTCCACAACGAGCACTCCGTTTTTGACGAACTTCTTGAGAAACCACGCTGCGTCCCTGCGGCGGGAGATGTAAGGCGAACCGTTGAATGGGCAGCCGTAAGAGCATAAACCGTTGTGGTGAACAATGCGATTGCAACAGAAGCAAGGTTCGCCATCATCGCGTTGCACAACTTGCTCGTCTCCGACGGCATCCCGCAGCGCCTCATACCAAGTTATGGCAAACAATGGGTATGTCTTCCCAACCTTACGGGACAGACGAGCAAGCTGAATTGCGTCTTCTACGCCAGAAACTACGAACCACTCTGTCGCGAATTCTGCACCGAAAAATTTCCCGATTTCGGCAAACCACTGCGGAATTAAGTCCTGCGGTGCAACCACAAGCACTCTCGGTGCGCAGTCGCCGATAGCCAGCGCTCCAAGCGCAAAGGTTAGCCCTCCAATAGTCTTACCACAGCCAGGATCCCATGCGAGAATTCCAAACCGTTTCGTCAGCAGTTTCACGATGTCTTCACGCTGGAACTGGAACAACTGCTGTCCATGCTGGCTCAGAATATCGGCAATCATCTCTATTGCTTGTTCTGCTTTCTGGGCACGCTTGCGGTCAACTTTCTCTACGGTCGGAACATCTGGGAGTTCAAAGCGTTCTGCCAGTTCGAAGACATCGGATTCGAAGTAATGGTCTGGCGAATACTTCTCTGGCAGGAACGCAACAAGTTCAGTGTGCGTTCGTTCGACTGGAGCCCACTCCACGCTGCCATCGTCGTTGACCATCAAGACTTCGGTTCGTTCGGTCCGTGTTCTCGGAAAGACTGTAACTGGGACGAGTTCGTTAGTGGACTTATCCACAAGCGCTCCATCCTCGTCGTCTAAGAGTGCAAACCGAGCACGAAGGCTAAGTGGTAGCAGTGGTGCTTTCGCTGGGCTAACAGAAGCGTTCTTCAGGTTTATGAGTTTGACTAAGTCTTCGTTACTGACGCGCAGAAATCCCAACTTGATGCATCGCAGGAGAAAGATGAGTTTTGTTCTGTCAGTTGCCAGAACGGAGACATTCTGACCGTTGAGTCGGTAGACGAGGTCTTTCATGTCGAATTTCAGGAAAAGCCAGATTCGTGCGTGGTCTTGTGCGAACCGAATTTTACCGTCTGGAGTTATCCAAAAGTCGGGTTGGGTTCTGCGTTTAAACAAAAGATCGATGACAACTGGAAACTCATCGGGTTGGTGCTTGAGTTCTTGCAATTTTTTGAGTGTTAGTGGAGTGTAGATCGTGAATTCGTATTTGTCCTTCAACGATGGTATTGATGCGACCTTTTCTCCAAACAGCCAAGCAAAGCGATTTGTCCACTTCTTGCTGGGCAGCCAGTTATTGAACTCAATCGTAACGACTAACTGAGGCATGAGTTTGTTTGCCTTTTCAATGTGAGCGTTTCTGAACGGGTCAATGAATACGACTCTCGGATATACTCGCAAGGTGTTACAGAGTTGCCTCAACTCTTCGAACACAGCATCATCGTCACCGAGTTCTTTCAGCCTTAGCATCTCTTCTGGCTGAAATGGGCACAGTTCAAAAAGTTCGTCAGCTCCAATTACAAGAGCCTTTGAGGAACGAATTAGTTGTAAGGCTGCGAGTTGCTTTGGATCAGTCATAGGCATCCACCTCCAGTCATTGCTTAGGCTTCTTATCTGAGTTCACGCAGGGAGCGAACCGCATCACTGAAGGACAGAAAACGGTCATCACTTTCGCAAGTGGACCGTTCCTGTTCTTAACGAGGGCACACTCGATTTCACGAGTGTTGCCTTTATCTGACTCGTCTTTTTCCTTCTCCTGAGGTCGCAGCATCAAGACTTGCGATGCTGCGTGACCGAGTGCTGATGAGTAGTAAATCTGCTCGAGGTCAGCTTCGGAAGCGTGGGCGGTGCGGTTGATCTGAGACAACCCGACGATGACGCACCTGTAACGAAGGGCAAGTCGTTTCAACTCCCTTGAAAGTTCTGCGAGTGCTTCAACCATTCCTTCGTCTTTTGCCGATGCCATCAAGTGCAGGTAATCGATGACAACAATGTCTGGCGAATAGGTTTGCAGGGCGATAGCAAGTTGCGGTGTGTCGAAAGTCTCGGAGAACGCAGAAGCGTCGATGACTTTGATTGGAAGTTGCTTCAAGAACTTGTAGGTCTGCAGTGTTAGAGGAGCGTTTGCATCGTGCGGTCTCGGTGCAAAGAAGAACCCAAGATTTACGAACCCTATGTGAGCCAGAAATCTTGAAACCATTTCTGATTTGCGCATCTCAAGGCTGACATAAAGCACTCTCCTTTGGACGAGTGCAGATTCAACAGCTATCTGGATTGCGAAAGCAGTTTTGCCGACGGAAGTGCGCCCAGCGATCACGAATAGGTCGCCGGGCGCTGTGGATTTCAGTGCATTATCGAGTTCTGGAATTCCAGTCCTGATGACCTCGCTTGGTCGGTTGAAAATTTCACGCAAGTCTTCAAATTCAGGGTCTGCACCATCTAAAGAGGAATACCGAACGAGCGCCTCTCCAACTGCTGCCTGCACTTCAGCAAGTGCTTCTTCGAGGACTTTCGGCTGCGATTGTAATTGCTTGGAAAGTTCGACTAATTGGGTTGCTAGTTTCTGTGCAATCTGTTGCTTTGCCAGTTCGACAACATAATCTCGCGCCAAAGCGATTCTCGACTGAGAATCAAGGGTTTCAAGTGCTAACTGCATCGATGAACGAAGAATTCTCCTGTAAGACTCAGGGAGGCGGGCTGCTATGAGGAGCGGACTGATGCTCCCGTTGTTGCTGACTAAGTTCCTGATCTCGTTAAAAATGCTTCTGTGGACAGGTTCAGTGAAGATTTCGTCTCCGCAACTTGACAGGAATTCTGCGACCTGCTTGTCGATAACTGCGAGTGCGATCAACGCTTGTTCCAGTTCTTTCATTTGAGCCCACCTCCGGCTATAATTTCATGAGAGTAGTCAAAGTTTTGACGGCAGCGGTCTGCGCAAATGCTACGGTGAGATTGCGATGGAACTTCTTTTCTTCGTCTCAGACTTTCACTTCGGAAGGCGGACCGCAGGATGGGATGCAAAGACAGCCAGTCGGACGCTGACTACCATCGCGGGAAAAGTCCACTCTCTTATCCAAACCTACAAGCCAGACAATGTTTTCATTCTCTTTCTCGGAGACATTATGGACGGCGAAGCAGTTTATCCTGAACAAGCCTACGAACTTGAACTTCTTGGGTTTGAGCAGGTCTATGAAGGCGCTCACATATTCCTTGACAACTTTCTCATCCCGCTGGCGAGTGTTTGCAGGTTGACAATTGATGGAGTTCCGGGCAATCATGCTTACTTGAGAGTTGCGCACAGAAAAACGAACCTTGATGCTTTCTTCTATGCGACAGTTGAACAGGGTCTGAGGGAAAGGCGAGTTAAGGTTCATTCTCGGTTCTTCACTCGCGAGTTCAACGATTCTCTTGAGGTGAAACTTTCTCGTTGTGGCAAGTTCAATGTCCTTATCGGGCACGGTCATTTTCTCAGGAGCGTTGCTGACATCCCTGCAACTTCCGCCCAACGAAGGGTGTTGGCTTGGTTCAGTTCCTACAGTGCCGCTGGCGTTTCTATTGACCTTGCAGCGTTTGGTCACTTCCATCGCTTCTCCCTCTTTGCAATTCCGGGTAATCGCTGGATTCTGTTGAACGGCTGTATGCTCGCCTACGACGAGTATGGGTTGACCCGCTACGGCAATCACGGCGACAGAGTGTGGTGCGCTCTCGTTGTTGAGGACAAGAAATTGCTCGCTGTTCACCCAATAACTGACGAACGATTGAACTCAAATCGGAAACCGAAAATCGCCAGTCCTTGGAGAGAAACGGACCTTTCCGAGGTGCAAAGAAAACAAAGCAGTCAACCGCAGAACAGTTACGATAGAAAGACACGATAGGCTTCTTTGGTGGTCGTTTCCGCTTGACTTGAATGAGCAGAATATCGAGCCTACCTTTTCGCTTCCGCACTGCGATAAGGTCCCACTTTCCGTGTGACCCTGCAGCGCGAATGACATGCCAACCTTTCTTTTCGAGTTCGTGTTTTAACCTGTATTCGGCTCTTGCTCCGATGCGGTAGCGTGCCATTGGGCATCATCTCCTATAGAAGCATCACGAGCCTCTCCAGGGCGTCTAAAGCGCCAACATTCTGATCGCGGGCAATTTCGTCAAGCAAGCGTTCTATGCGAGCGAGGTCAGATTCTGAACGCAGGTTAGTCCCAAGTCGCATGAGTAGTTGCATTATGTAGAATCGTTCTTCTGGGTCTGAAATTTGGTCGAGTTCAGGGTAGGTGAGATCGCCAGTCTTGAACTGGATCAGCCGGTAGAGCCCGTGCGGAGAAACCTTCATAGCGGATCACCTCCGCCTGCGTTTCCGTTCACCAATTTTCTCGGCAACAATGACTGAGAAGAATTCAATGGGCATCCAGACCTTCCCATCAGCGTCCGTCATTCCATCTGCCGTGTGGTCGGTTACTCGTGCGACTTCGAAGTCTCGCTTAGCGGCATTCAACAAGGCTTGGAAGATTCTGTAGTATTGTTCAGGGAACAGGATCGCTGTTTTGCCGTTGTTAAGGGAGATTCGAATGAGAGCCATTTGTGGTCACCTCCTCTTGTTGCGTCAAAGCCATGAGCACTTCGATGGCATAGTTGAGAGCTTCTAACCGCCTTTGAGCCTCTGCTTGCGATAACTTGCCCTCACTGATTGCTTTAGGGTAGTAGCGTGTCCTCACCTTCCTCTCCCGTATGAGTTCAAGCAGTGCAACCTTCAATTTCGTTTGGTCAAACCTCGACATACTCGCCCACCTCCGTTTCATCTTCTGTTTCGGGCGTTACTGGACTGTCCTGCATTTCTTGCTCCGACGAGCCTGTAAACGAGGCATAGTCGTTGCCAGTGACCATTGACATCAACACACAAATGCGGTAGTTGAACTGGTCGTGAAGTCGCATCATGCAGGTGTTCTCTTGGAATATGAGTTCAATGACCGACGGAGTGGGAACGAACTTGATGGCTTTCTCAAGCAATGTCGTCCAGAAAGTGCTCGGGCGCGGAATTTCTCCGATGACTTCCGCTTTTTCAGCAGTGAACAGGATTGACTGTTCTGTCGATGACCAGATGTAATGCGACCCGTCGGGAAGAATGTCCCAGCGCGCAATCGCAGAACGGCTGTAGCGGGAAACCTTCTTTTCTGCGTAGGTTTGGATTGCCTTCTTGAGGTGCTGCCAAGTTGCGCGGTCAAACCGAAGTTGTGCGTGCGCAGGCGTAAACAGCAAATTGTTCACGACTCGGTAATAATGACCGCTGTTTTGCATGTCAGTGGGAGCACAGACAAAGCCGTCATCAAGGATGGCGTAGATATAACTCTTTTCTTCTTTCGAGGCAAGTGCGAACGACCGAATTGGAAGCGCTGTTAGTTCTGGTGGGACAAATAGAACTGTCTCCTTGTCGGTCAAGATTTCTGCTTGATGTGCTGTTAGAAGTGATGCTGCGAGGATGGTTTGGTCTGTGGCAACTATGGCGGCAACGACCTGTGCCATTGCCCATTCTGGCTGTTGACGGAGTGGAACTACCCAGATGTTACTGAACTCCCACTCGCCTCTATAAGGCTTTACTGCGTTGCTACTGTCCTTCCACGCATTGAGACCTTGAAAGGAGATAATTGGAGACGCTTCGCTCATTAGTTCTTCGGATTGAGCCCGTAACGGGTCGTAGTCTTCTTCGTCCTGTCTAAAGCCAAGCGGAATAAGATACTGCGCTCCGTTGCCCAACTGAACAATTAATCGTGTCAAGTTGCTGTGTGGGAAAATGGCGACTTCTTGTGGTCCTACTGACTTCAATAACTGAACAAGCATCGGAGCGAAGACAACGAGTTTGCCAGTTTCTTCAACGGTTGCTGGAATCGAAATCTGAAAATAGTGAGCTCCGTCAGATGCATGGATTGTGAGCCTGTCCTGCAGTGCCTCTAAGAGGCATTCTTGCCGTAACTTGCTCTTGCAAGCTGCATTGAGAATGTCCGCAAGATTTTGCGCATTCACGCGAACCTTCATGGCTGACCACCTCCCTGTCCTGTGTGTGTTGCAACGCCAAGCCCATCTTCCTCAAGAACACAACCGAGAGAAGGCGCAGGGAAAACGACTTGTCTCTCGAAATCAACGAATTCATGGGAGTTGCCTTTCCGAGTGACAGCGAAGAAGTTGTTGTCTATCAGCGCGCAGTCATGACCGATCAGATGTGCACTTTTAATCCTCCACCCATAGACAACCCTAAGCCCAAGTGCCTCAATTACTGGGCGAAGTTCAAATTCAGCGGCTCCGTTCAGGATCAAGCCTGACCGTTGGTTCAAGACCAACACTCGCATCGGTTCCATCCTCATACTCAGTCACCTCCGTGTCTTCTTTGAGTTCGAGAATTCCATCCTGACTAAACTGGTTCAGGATGGTGAGCAGTAAAAGCAAGCGTCGCTTGCTTTTCAGCATTCCGGGTGGTTTTCTCACTGACATTGCAAGGTCTTGGTCAATGCGGTGGATTTGAAACCAGATTTCTCGCTTGATTTCGTTCAATTGGAAACGAGTGATTTCCGCCACTCTTAATCACCTCTGGGTTACGGTTTGTTTGAGCAACTCAAGGTCATCCCGCCTGAGGTAAATTGACTTCCTAATCCGTATTGGCTCGACGAGATAAAGCAAACTGTGCATTCGTGTGCGCAATCTTTTGCTTCTAACCGCGTCGGTCAGGAGAACCCATTCGTCTTTTGGTGGCTGCCCAGTCTTGCAAATGGATAGGAGTATGTGGATTTTGTCATTGTCTTCGTGAATGTAATAACCGTTGGACACAGGAAACCGACGCGCTATTCCGAGTTTCTTTGCCCATCTAAGTGCTTGGTAGTTGCGCAAGTTATGCTGGCGACAGAAGTCAGCCAGTCTGATCCAGCCGTTCGGAATTCTTGGATGCTTGCGCTCATAGTGGATTCTTTGCAGCAGCGGTAGGGCGTCTTCTGGAATCATCAGTCGACCACGATGTTTGCGAACCGGAATTCTCTCAATTGCGTGAAATCTGATAGTTCGATAAATGTCGTTGTAGGGAATATTGAGAGCGCGAGAGACCTGTCGGACATCCAGCTCTCGTCTCTTCGTATTCACGACATTCACATTTCGTTCACCTCACTTGCACTTTCGAGTTGCAGCTCCGAAACGATGTCTTGCAGTAACTGTTCTGGGACCTGCCTGAGCCAGTAGCCGTTGTCGTCGGATGGGAGCGTGTAGGAACGGTCGAGAAGTTTCTCAGCAATCGCAGATTCGAGTTCGTCGATAGTCCATTCTCGCTTGACTGCAATTTCTGCTAATTCTCGTTCGAACGGAATTTCCTCGTTGTCCTGCCGATAGGAACGCCAAGCGGTGATGAACGCTGCAACTGGGTCTCCAATGACTGTTCGTGCTTGCAACTGCTTCTCCATCAATGCAATGAGGGTTCGTTTCTGATCTTCAGTCAAGTTGCGGATGTAGCCGTCTCCGAAGTGCTGCTTTGCCAGCCTGCCGAGCGCCTTTAAGTCCAAGTTCAGCTTTCGTGCCAGTGAAAAGATTCGGCTCGTAAGTTCGTCTCGCTCGGTCAATTCTGTCTCTTGTGTTTCCTGTGCTCTCTCTGGCTGTGTCGGTTGTGCTGACTGCGCCGATTGCGTTGGCTGTTCATCTTGTCGCTCCGCAACGAAGACTGGCTTGCTGTCAGTCAACATCGGAACTACTGACGGCTTCGGCTTCAATTCGGGCAAGTCGAGCATCTGCAATAACTGGCTGAAATCAGCCGGAGCTTCTGTGAGGTTAGGAACTCGAGACTTCGTAAGAAGTTGGACTCCATTCGGTGGAACAATAATCAGCTTTCGCTCCTGTGATGGAATTAACGGGTCGTTAGGAGAAGCGAGGTAGGCAACGATGTCGCAAGACGCGACGAGGTCATTGCGGATGGCAGGTGTAAGGTCTGGGACTGCTCCAATGATTGGACCGTTCTCCCGCCCTCGTTCGTCTTTCTGCCTAACCCACCTCGGAAGTGCTGTGAGAAGCAAGTGCTTGCGGATGTGAAGCAACGGCAATATCGCAGTCCTGATCTCTGCAGTTAGCCGTTGCCACTCATCCCAAGTCACCCTCTCCTTTGAACGCAACTCCTGAACCCTGCGCTTCACGAAAATCGACAACCCGTCAAAAACTACGCTTTTGAAAGTTGTGTCGGACTGCAACTCCTTGACCACTTGCAGTAATTCTTCGCCACTTCTCACAGGGCAGACCGAAATGTTCGGTCTACCCATCAAAGCCAGAATACCGCCCTCAAAGTCAAGCACTAACACAGGTGGTGGCAATGTCCCTGCGAGCGTGGTTTTGCCTGCACCTGCTGGAGCATACACCAAGACCTTCAGTCCAATTTCGCTGAGCGCTTCTTGAACGGTGAGAGTTTGAACCATAAACATGCACCTCCTCCTTAGCGTTTCAAACTCAGTGCTTCAAATCTTCAACCGTCGCCAAACGTCGACGACCGTGGCGACAGTGACTTTGCGGTATTCATCGAGGTTCACGACCTTAGCAAGGGCTTTGGTGTCGAGAGTTCGGCGTTGTTCGTCATGAACCTGCAATCCGAACTCTTTTCCGACCCATCGCCCTCGCTTTTTGCCAACCTTCTCAAGAAGTTGTTGGCGTGCTGCCTTCTCTTGCTCTTCAAGAGACTTCTTTTGCGTCCGGATGGAGTGCAACAAGGCAACGATTTCCTCAATCTCGTCAGGCATGTCATAGACTGGAAGATTTTCCTCATTTCCCTCTTCTGACACTTTAGGCTCTTCTTGCTCCTGCTTCTTCGTCTGCCAGCATTGCTCGTAGAATGGACACTGAACGACCATGCGAGAAATCCGCGAGAACCACCTGCACGGAAACTTCGTTGCGTCATAGTTAGCAGGAATTGGAGGAAGTTCTCCAGTTTCTATGGCGTGTTTGAGAAGTTCAATGCGAAGGACAAGTTCGGAGTGCCAACTTGGGTCATAGGCGAAGGTGAAGACTTGAAAGAGCCTCGGGTTTTCCCTCGGGAAATACACGAGAGCGGCATAGTGCTCTTCCGATGTCATTTCAAACAGCGCTGAGAGGTAAGCGTGAACTTGGACGACATGATGCTCGACTGGAAGAAATTCAGGAGAACACCTTGCGGCTGCAATAGTTTTGCACTCAATCAGGAACTTTCGTTGCGGGAAGTAAAAGTCAATGTGACCTTTCACGCCTGCGAGTTCAACTTCAAACTGCGGGTAGATCTCCTCGCCTTCAAACGCTTCAGCGATGAAATTCTCGAACAAATGCCCTGCAGCAAGGATACCCGCAGCCTCGGTTAAGTCCGCTGTTACTCCAGTCCTCACAGACAAGACTGTCGCTCGCGGACACAAACCGATGGCTGAAAGCCGCAGGCGTGGCTGGTCTGATTGCGCGACTGAAGCGAACAAGGATTGAATTCGATTAGCGACACTGTCGCGCAAAGCCACCAACAGTTTGCTCTTGTCCTCCATGCGAACTCACCTCCGCCGTCAAAAGTCAAACTCGCACCAACCGCTTGCACGGGTGCGACCTGAAGCGCTCGACGGCATTACCTGCAGACGCAACGACTTTCTCCCGCCATGACTCAGGGTCTTCTGGAAGGAGAACAGCGAGAAGGGCTTCATAACCACAGTGTTTGCAATGGAGGGAAACTTCAAGCAATTCAGGTCTGTCACACAACCTGACGACAACACGGACATCGTCGTCCTCTTCCTCGAGTCCGACCACCTCAAAGAACTTCCGCCTGAGTTCTTCCTCTCTCATCTCTCGCAACCGCAACAATTGCTGCAACACCATAGCCAATCACCTCCAACATTTACGCTCTGAAGTATAGCAGATTTATCCGTGAATGTAAATGACGGATGAGAGAAAGAAATGCCGAGCGCCGGTGTCACTGCCGGCGCTCGGCAGCGGTCAATTCAACCTTTACTGCGGGTAGGAGATGGAGTATCCGTCAGGGAACTCAAAGGTCACTCGCTTACCATCAAAGAAAATGTTCAGGTTTGGACCTTTGCTTTCCCAGTAGGTTACAGACTGGCGCTTCAGGTAGAAGAACATCCTTCGTGCCGCAGCGAGGAGTTTGCCCTCTGGAGTTGAAGTGTCGATGTGTTCCCTGCCACCGTTGCGCCGCTTTGTTGCAGACAGGTTGGCAATGATGTCCTGAATTTCGTCCTGCGACAAGCCTCGTGCAGCGAGGACGCTGGCGAGTGCTTGGAAGAACGCTGCCTTGCGGCTGCCGACTTTGGGCGATTTCTGCGTAGTGCCGTTCCCGTTACCGTCCGATGCAGGAGTAGGTGCTGGAGTTTGTGGCTGGGTAGCAGCAACTGGCTGTTCCGCGAATTCTTCCTCTGCGACTGTGGCAGGGACTTCGGAGATGTGTTGCGTGTCGGCGAAGACAATCCAGACAGAACCGTCGCCAAGCCTGAGCTTGACAGCGCCTTCAAGTGGCTCGGCGCTGACTGCGCTCGGGTTGGCATGAAGTGCACGGGCGAACTTCGGCAGTGCCATGCTGCGAGATTTGCCGAAAGCCTCGACCCGAACGAACCCAGCAGGGTTGACGCTGATGGTGACGGTGACGCCTTCGAGAGTGGCAAAGGAAAGCTTCTTCATAACGACCACCTCCGTTGAAGTTTTTTGGTGCTTAAAATCAAACCGCCCGACCCAGTTTCTCTTGAGTCGGGCGGCTCGTTCGCTTAGTTGTGTGCTCAAAATTTGCGTCAGAACTGGTCAGTCAGCGACAGGAAATCCGAAAGCGCTTCGTCGAACTCCTTGCTAAGCGCAAGGAGTTCTTCTTCACTTGCACTATCAAGGCGCTGAACGATGCTAAGAAGTTTTCGCTTCTTGGACGCTTTCAGTAGTGCCTTGATGATCTCATCTGGCAGAAGTGAGTAAGGCATGAATGCGAGTTTCGCATATTGCTCCTGTTCAGTCCGGGTTAATTGCTCAAGCGGCGTAGTCAGCAGTTTCCGCAGGTTTTCTGGAAACTCGTCTACAAGTTCTCCGAGTTGGTCAAGTTCAAGTTTACCCTGAATGACTGCAGCAGTTGCGATAGTGTAAAGGTCAAACTTGAAAGGTTTGCTCGGTAGTCTTCTGGCTGCTCGCCTCAGCAAATTGCCAAAGAAGCTGAACACTAACCGCAGATAGGCAATTCCTAAAACTCGTCTGCGCTCATCAAGCATTTTGGACAGAGTTTTACGCATCTCGTCAGGAAAGATCAGAAGTGCCCGTGCAACTTTCTCTGGCGAAGGTTTTGCTCTGCAGACTGCTTCAACGAAGCCGGAAACTGGGTCAAATCGTTTAATGTTGCTGAACGCGTAGATTGGTAGTTGGTCAGGGTCTCGCCCTTTTGGCAGAAGTTGAACTTTCAGAACCGATGGCGGAATCAGTGTAGTGAGCATCGCTATACTTGTTGCGGTAGCTTCAATTCCTGCAGGGTCGCTATCAAACAGCAGGACAATCTCAGCGTCCTTGAAAAACTTCCTATGCTGCGCGTGCAGTTTCTTGAGAAGTGCCACTTGCGCAAGCGTCAAGTTAGTGGACATCACGCAGACTGCAGGGACGCCGTTGATGAGGAAGTGCATCGCATCAAAGTAGCCTTCAACGACATAGAGCAATTTTTGCCTAGGCGAGTCTCGCTTTGAAGAGTTCTGCTGCGTCATTCTCTGCACAGCCTCATAAGCGAACGCCAGAAATGCTCTCTTCTGGAATAGCACAGTGTTGCGAGTGTTGATGAACTTCGGTTTCTGCTCATCCGAGATGGCTCGTCCTGCGAAAGCGACAATCCTGCCTCGTTCATCACGCAGCGGGATCGTAATCCTGTTCTGCAGCAACGGGTAAAGCGAGTCCGAGAAAAGACCGCTTTGCTTGAGCAACTCTGGCGGAAAGCGACTGAGCGCGTTCAACAGTGCGTCTCTTTCTGGCGGTGCGTAGCCAAGTTCAAATAGTTCAACAAACTGCAATCTGTCGGTGCGAAGGAGAAAAGCTAAGACTGGGTCTTGCGGGTTTCTAAGTCGAGCCTTCAACTGCTGACGGAAGAAAGCATGCGCTGCCGATAGCACTTCCAACACCGAGACTGCTTCAGCTCGCTCGCTGTCCAGTTGAATGCCAAGGTCTCTCAGCATTGATGTCACAGTTCCAGCTTTCCCGCACCCGAAACAATGGTAGATCATCTTCTCGATGTTGATGTAGCATGATGGCTGAGTTTCTGCGTGAAATGGGCAAAGAGTTCTCAACTCGTCTTTGCGGTAGGTTGGCTGTAAGTCAAGGTAGGTTGAAAGCAGAGCGATGAGTTCTTCTCGCTCCATCCTATCTCGCCTCCTTCCAGTCCTCAACTCGCCTCGGAGTGAACAGATAGCCTGCTTCGGAAAGGTCAGGGTCAGTGAGGTTGTAGGCGTAGCCGTAGCCGAACAAGCCCTGTTCATCGTCTCGTTCGATGTCAGTGTAGAGGTAGGCAAGGTAGAAATCTTCTGTTTCAACGCCAGTAACTCGTTTGATGCGCTTTCCGTTGAAGCGCAGATAACCCACCTGCGCAAAGAAGCTGAGTTCGGAAATCACTGCGCGCCAGAGTTGGTCGTAGTCGTAGCAAGGATTTTCACGGACGACATTCTGCACAATTTCCGCAATTCTCGCTTTCAACTCCTGCTCGGTCATCTATGACCACCTCCTCTGTCGCAAGGTCTGAAAGTGCGCGCAACAGACATTCAAAAAGTTCAAGGACGCCGCCGACTGTCAGGCGCATACAGTAGCCTCGCTCTTCTGGCGATGTGAACCAGACCCGAACGATGTTTCCTTGCCTGTCTGGGATAAACTGCAACTGCATCGGACACTCAGGGTCTCCGCAGGAACACTTGACCGTGTAGATCCCACTTCTTTTTTCGTTCTTTAGTGCACAGCCTCGCCATGACTGATCACCTCTTTTGTTAAGCCTGCTTCTTTGAGTGCGTGCTCAACGAAAGTTTCTGCGTCCTCAATCCAGATAAGCTCAGTCGGATAGCGACCCATGTTGCCTTTCCAGACGATAATTCCCTGCGTGTCATGTTCGCAGGTCAGGAAGAAGAGTCCACGCAGCGCCTCATGCAACGCCTCGGTGCTCTCTCGTTCCTCATCGTTCAACAAACCGACCCAGTCCTGCACCATCATCCTGAACTCGTTCTCACTCATCACAATCATCCTGTATGCCATCTCACTTCACCTCCTTGATGAGTGAAACTTGACTGCGCACAACAGGCAATTTCTTGGCAATGATGTCTGCAAGGTCAACGACTGCTTGAACTGCATCACGGAAAGTCTCGATGAGTTTAAAGTAGCGGAGTCTTTCGCCAGTCATGCCGGAAGTCTTGTGCGTCAGCACATAACCAGTTTCTGGGTCAGAAACTTTGAACCAGTAAGTGGTTGCACCACTGCTCAAAACCATGTCATCTGCATCGGCGCCATAGTCCCATTCCAATCGCCACTGCAAGCCAAGCAGAGCCTCGACAGTCTGGATGACAATTTCAGCGAGCCCATCTGGCGCAAAGTCTTCAACACTGCGAGAAAGAGACCACTCTTCCTCGAAGTCTTCGTGGATGTCGAGAATCGCGTTCTTCAGTTCCCTCTCGGCAGCAGCAAACTTCTCGTCCTGCGTGAGACTAAGCCACAGTCGCAGTCGCTCCATAATACATACCTCCTTTCGTTAGTTATTCTTTTTTTCTTTTATCTTCCTAAATATTATAAACGACATATTATTATTAGGCGACGACTGTACTGCGCAACGAAATTTCGCAGTCGCAGAAAATTCGCTGACGGTTCAGCGTAGCATTAACGACTGGAGGCTGCAGGTCAGGATTTGCAGCGTTTGTTCTATGACTGACTCAAGTGGCTGAGAAGCGTCTACGACTTTGATTCTGTGTAGTTCTCTGCTTGCCAGCCACAGATAGCCGTAACGAACTCGTTCGTGAAACTCCAGTGACCTTCGCTCAAAGATAGTCTTTCGCTGCGACCTTCTGAGCCCAATTTCTGGCTCAATGTCCAGCAGAATAGTCAGGTTCGGAACAAGTCCGCCAGTTGCAGTGTCATTGAGTTGCATCAGTTGCTCGACTGGCAGTCCGAGTCCGAAACCCTGATAGGCGATAGTGCTGTCAGTGAAGCGGTCGCACAAAACTACATCGCCACGCTGCAGAGCAGGTCTGATTACTTTCGCTACATGTTCGGCTCTGTCAGCGAGAAACAAGAAAGTTTCCGTCCACGCAGTTCGTTCGTTGACTGTCATCAGAAATTGCTTGATGAAAGTAGTGTGCGGTTCGGATGTCAGCAGGACAGTTAAGCCTTGTCGTCGGAGATGAGCAGCGACCAGATTAGCGACAGTCGTTTTCCCACTGCCGTCGATGCCTTCAAAAGTGACGAAGAGACCGTGCATTTTGGTGTGCCTCCTGTGCATTCTTAGTTCGCACGAAAATTTTGTCACTGTGCGATGTCGTCACAGATCAATAGAACCCGATAACAGCGTTAGCGAACTCATTGACTGCTTCATCAAAGTTAGGATGCAGAATAGTCCGATGCTGCCATGCCTTTGACCACCGTTCTCTTGTCAGTTCTTCGCCGTAGCATGTCAAGTGAAGTTCGTTTGCCAGTTTATAGAATTCGCTCTCAGTTGCACAATGCTCCCACAATCGCCGAAACCGACCTCGCCAGTAACCGTTCTTGAGTCTCCGAAGACTTTGTTCCACTCTCCGCAAATGTCTCGAAGAAGTGCATCAACACTCTTCACTTCGTAGACTTGCCAGACTTCTGGCATCGCACACCACCTCCTGATGCTTGTGCTGCAGAATCGTGATTCTGACTCTCAAGAATTGCCCGAACTGAATCGGCGACTCTCAGCAGGAAATCCCGCAGTTCCCGCCAATTGGCAATACCATCTTCGTAGTAGTCTACTGGATAGATTGACACGAGTCCGAGCACCTCTCCGCTTCGACTCAGAAGCAGGTACGGAAAGCCATCACAGGATGGGTAGTTGTAAAGCACTTCAAACTGGGCTTCTGGGCAGTTGACCAGATAGCGAACAATCTCACACACGGAGAGAGACCACGCATGCGCACTCTGTTCATCAGACTGCATCTCCGACGCAAATCTGTCCAACATAAACTCTTTGAACCCTTCTGGGACAGTCCTGCTCATCCACCAACTCGGAAACCACACTTTTCCTGCAAGTTGCGGCAAAACGAGTTTCTGCACCCTGCGCCAGAAGGCTCTTTCCCGTTTCGGCAGTGTTCGCTTTGACAGCGTTTGTTGTGCCATGCCTGCTCACCTCCAGTCCAAAATTCACAAAAACGCCGAGACGCACGGACTCTTCATCCTGCGTCTCGGCACTTTCCGGCGACGCAGAACTACGCTCGTTGCACTAATCGCAGGAAATACTCAACAGCCTGCACAGCATCGTCAATGTTGAGAATTGGAAACACTACGCTGACTGTGCAACTACCGTTTGAGCGTTCTGCGGTCAGACACTTGAGTGTCTCAGGATCGACGCAGATGAAACTGAATTCGCCAGTGTAACTCCACTCGTCCTTGAGAGGGTCTTCGTGCCAGCCGAATTTCCTGTCAGTGAGCAACTCAACTGCTTCCTCAATCGTGTAGGGAATCCAGTAAACGGGAAAATCTGGGTCACGGAATTTCTTGAACGACTCGAGAAATTCAGCGAAAGTTTCTGGCTCGTCCTCATACTCAGCGCCAGAAATTTCGGCAAACGCAGTCTCAAGTGCAGCGATAATCTCCTCACGCTCCATAGACTCCGACCTCCTTTCGCAGATTTGTGCAAAAAAAGCGCCGAGACGCTGAAGTTCGTCTCGGCGCCTGCAATGCTGCGTTCTACGCATCGGCTAACGCAGACTGAATTTGATTGAGTAACTTGGTGACCAGTCGGACGATGTCTTCATAGTTGACAACAGTCCCAGCAACATTTATGAAGCGATGAACATTCACGCCATCAAAGGTGTGTTCACGATAGGTCAGGCACTTCTGCGTTTTTGGATCAACTACAACGAATGAGTATTCGCCAGTGAAACCCGCAGGATCTCGAACCAGTTCGCAGTACCATGATAGCGGGCTTCCGACGATTTTCTCGACAGTGCGCATAATCAACTCTGGGATGTCGTTAGGAAAATCTGGCTCATCCCAGTATTTGCGGTAGTCCTCGAGATATTCTTCGAGCGAGTAATTTTCGGCGTCAGCTTCCTGCAGCAGTTCCTGCCAGACTTCCTCAATCGCCTGCTTGATTTGTTCCTCGGTGTAGGTCAATTGCTCTAACTCCATAGACATCACCTCCATCGCAAAAATTTACTCAACGGCACGACTCTTCAGGTTTTGCTCAATCAGTTCAACGAGCCTCATCACTGCGTCAACGGCATCATCAGCACTCCTGATGCGTGCCCTGAAACTCGCAGACTTCCAACTGTAAACTGGGTCATTAAGGAAGGTCAAGCATTGACCAGTCTCTGGGTGCACAGCGACAAAGGAGTACCAACCATCTGGAAGCCACAGTTCACAATCTTCCGACTCTACGATGTGCACCCAGAGAAAGTGCCGTTCAAACAGAATTTCAACTGCACGCTCAATCATCTCTGCGACAAACTGCGCCTGCAAAGCGTCACCTTCCTCCCAAGCAGTCCTGACGAACCTGTCCAAGTCCTTAATGTCGTACTCTGCTTGGGCTTCTTTGAGCGCTTGCAGCACTTTCTCTCTGTCCATCACTGTTCACCTCCTTTCTCACGCAGAAATTCAACGATTGGTTCGCCTATCAGGCGAAACTCGTAGGCAAGAATTTCCCAGTCTTGCAAATGTTCAGGGATGCCCGTTTGCAGCAGAAATCGGTCAGCAGCAGCCACATCTTGCACAATTAGACTGCGCCACTGCAAGCGCTCAAACGCATTGGAATACCAAACTGGAACATACCTCGGTCTGGGCATCACTGGAATGCACTCGGCTTGCAGTATCGCCAAGTGCTGAAATCTTGGCAGGATAGTCTGGGCAAATTGTCTTGCTGATTCCAAGTCTTTGCACAGAAAAAATGGTCCATCTCTATGCCACAGTCCACTTGCGTAGATTCGTGGAGTGCGACCTAAAAGAGACGCATACAGTGGCGAACCTTCAGTCTTGACGACCGCTACAACTTTAAACGCTGACTGTATCTCCCTCATGCACATGCACCTCCCAGTCACGGTAGATGCCTTCCATAGCCTCCAGAATCTCTGGCGCGAGAACTGTGGCTACTCTCGGCTTCTCAAACAGAGCCACACTCGTTTTGCAGACAATAAGCGGACGAAGCAATGTCACTGCGCAGGCAATTCGCTCGTAGGTAAGCGGATAAGTGTAGATTTGTAGTTCGCCTTCAAACAAGCGTTCAGCCTCTTCAAGTTTCCCTGCCAGCATCAATTCTTTCCAGCGCCGACGCAGTTGTGTCGGCGCACCGAGAACTGGGTAGCGTTCTGGCTGCCGACTCAAGAGTTCGGCGTCCACTTCGTAGAGCACAACACGGTGAAAAATAAACGCTAAACTTCTCGTCCTGTAGAGGGCATGTTCTAGATCCGACTCAACTACGAAAACACCAGTGTGCCGTCCACCTTCAGTAAATTCAACTTCGCCGTCCAGCGAAACTGGTCCGCCACCAAAGTAGCGCACGACCTTAAATGCCCGCATGTGCACTCACCTCCTTGCGACCAAAAACTCGCATGTGCTCAAACTCTTCAATGTCCCGCCACTTGTAGCCCACTGCTTGAAGAACACCACGACGCACAACATCTCGGTTGAAACTCCAAGTCACTCCCAACTTCTGCAATTTGCGCATGAACTTTCCCGCAGAAATGCCACGCAGGAACGGAAATTTCAGGAAGTGCTCGACTCGCAGGTTGTAAGGCGGTGCTGACAGTCCAGTGTAGGCGAGAAAGCGTCTAATTTCTCGCTCTCCCATCCAGATTTTCTCCCAGTTGTCGTAAACTTCAGCAATTGGAGTAGTCTTCGCATCCACTTTCTTCGCAAACATCACTCATCACCTCCAGCAATAAATCGCTCAATCGCCCGTTCTGCATGCTCTGGGCAGGCAACTACACGCACGCCTGCCCACTTGCCTTCGGTGCACTCGTAGACAACCGACTTACTCTTGCGCCTGCAAATTTCGCACGGCGCAGATGACACCGTTACTGGCAGCCAAACTGAACCATCACTCGCTTTCAACACTTCTGACCACCTCGCTCTTTTCGGTGAACAGGTGTTCAATTGCTGGGTCAATGTAGTCCTCTTCGCTGAGAAGCCAACTTGCCAGCAGTTCCAGCAGGTGTTCATCGTCGGCGGGAGTGAAAGTGCACACTTCGTCACCTTCTCTGTGGCTAATAATCAGTCCGAGTGTCTCGCCATCAACATTCCAACGCACTCTCCTGCGAACACCAGTGACATCAAAGTCAACTCTGTGGAATGTCCGCTCTTCTACAATGACTCGCCTAACTTCCTTTCCGCACTGTGGGCACTTCATGATTGCCCACCTCCTTTCAGTTCTTCTTCGGAGAATAAGTGCTCAATTTCTGGCGCAGGCTGCGGAACTTTTCGCAGCAGAAATTGCAGGAGTTCAATGAAGTGCTCATACTCATCTTCAGTAATAACGCACGGGTCTTCGTTCTCGTCAGTGTGGAAAATCATCATCTCAGTCGGCTCTACATTGATGTTCTCAAACAACTGAAACTCACCGTCTTCAACTGCAATCTTGTGCACTCTCTCCTCGGCAAAGTAGACTAATTCGACTTTCTGTAAGCACACTGGACACTTCATAGACGCTCACCTCCAGTCAAAAAATTCAACAGCCGTGCGCCAGCACTCTTTGGCACTGGCGCACGGCTATTGCTCGCTACTACAATGACTTCACTGCCCTTGCGGCAACTTCGCCTGCAGGCTTCTAATCGCAGCCCAAATGTCTGCATTGGTGCGATTAACTACACGCTGCGCCAGTCGCTCAAAGTAGGAGTTCAGCATGACTGCTACTGTAACCGCAGTCTCAAGTTCGCTGAACACTCCTTCCTGTGTCGCCTTCTGCAAAATTTGCTCACACGCAGCAATCAACTCGGAAAGCGACTGGTAGGAATGACCCGAATAGGGAATCACCCTGATGTAGATGTCTCGTTCGTCAGTGACGAACGCAATCCTGTCATTGCCAAGTTTGAACTCTAAATTGGTGTTTTGACCGAGAATCGCCATCACCGTGTAGCCGTGCATCGCAATCCGTGGCGGCAGATACTTCCCAGCCTCCGACCACTCAAACACGACATCTCCGTTTTAACTCTCATTACTTCTCACCTCCGCACTGAACTTCGCCAGCAATCAGGCGAAGTTCAAGGTATTTTGCTTCTCGCTGTGCAGCATGGTCTGCAGTTTGCAGTATGAGTGGCTTGAGCCACTTCAACACAGTCATCGCAAGTAGCAGTTCATCGAAGACTCCATTTGCGACTGCCTTGCGCAAGATCTTCATTGCCTGTTCCTGCGTTGCTTCCTGCTTGAAATTCTCCGAAGTAATCAGCAACGCTAATTCCCGTGTGGCAGTCTGGTACAACTCAATGTCGTCTCCTTCGGGAGTTCTAAAATGCGCACTGGAGACGAGCATCTTCCGCAGGTCAGGCTCGTTGCGCATCACTGGCGGAAAGATGTGTTGCACTTCCCTGAAAAGCACGCACACGCTCTTGCGCTCATCCTGCATGCGCACTCACCTCCGCCATCGCAGTCTCCGACGGCGCATAGACACCTGTGTCGTCGTAGTCAAATAACCAGAACTGTTCATCGACTCTAAACAGGTGACCACTGCGACATTCAACAAGGAGAGATTCGTGGTCACTTTCTGCGTCCCAAGCAATGTCTGCCCACTTCGCACCACACTTCGGGCACTTTTGCCAAACTTGAAGAAACTCCTGCATCACTCGCCTCAACTCTTGCTTCCAGTGCAAAATCTCCTGCACCGTCATGACCACTCACCTCCATCAAAAAAATCCCGCACCGCACAGGCTCATGAAAAAAACCTGCACGGTGCGGTGTTCTCTTGCACTATTCAAACTTCGGCATGCATCAGTCGCCACCATTCACGCACATCTTCTACAACCCGCTCAGGCAGTGAATAGTTTCGGTCATCTGGGTAGACGAGAGATGCCAGAATGACTAACGGCAGACATAAAAGTTTCACCGACAGGATAATCAACGCACCAACAAGAGAAAAGACGACTACTACCAGAATAATCGTTAGTCCCGCAGCGAAAGTCGCAACTGCGCCACAGGTAAGCCCGAAAATTTCACGCAGTCGCCTTGCCCAGTGCTTTGCCTTCTTCAGAACCTTCGCCATCACTGCCCACCTCCGTTCCTGCGCAAGACTTCGTTCAAATGTCTGTAGTGCTCCCAGAACATCTGGGAGCGAAGTCTTTGATAGAACTGCGGGTTGATAGACACGACTTCTTTGATGACATAACGAATTGCTCGCTGTGCTGCTTCTTCTACACTAATCCCAGCCTGATGTGCCATCTCCTTCAGACACTCCATTTCCGGCTCAGTTAATTGAACACGAATTTCCTTCATCATAGGTCACCTCCGTGCTAAAATTTTACACACGAATAAATTACTTGCGAGGTGATTAGTCATGCTGCCACTGCCATTGGTGCTTGACTTGGTGAAAATGTGGGCACTTCAGCAGACTCTCAAGAAGTTGCGTCAGTACGCAGCCGACCCACGCCCAGATGTCCAGTTTGATATGCCTATAGTTGGTCAGAAGGTAGACATCTGGGTGCGCTCAGAACCTACTCCGCCACCAACTGCACCAAAAGCAAAGCGTGCAATGGAAATTACTGTCGGCGGCGAAAGGTTCTGGCTTTTCTACCTGTTCCAGAAGGCGAAGAAGTAATCACAAAGCCGCAGTGAACAACCGACTACCATCATTCTCGAACTGCTCGATGGCAGTTCGCAGTCTATCAGCATAATACGCATTCGTGGAGCAGAAATACAAGTAGACAAAGCGGCACAGTCCGCAAAATTGCCCAAATTCTGCAGCAACTTCTAAGACATCCAGTGGAAAGCGCTTCTCCTGTGCAGCAGTATAGAGATGGGACGCTTTCGCCTGCACATAAATGCGCCACTCTGCATCGTGATCCCACTCTGGTGGAACTCGCATCGACCTCTCTAACGACGCCAGACAACGCAGAAAGTCAGCGATGACTAATTTTGCAGTTGCTTCGGCATCCTGAGGTCCGTCGAAACTGTAAGGCTTCGTGATAGTCGCCGACTGCTTGAACTTCATGCCTGCATAATGCACAATTGCGTCAAGGAACACACCACTGCGTGGCTCAATGCAGCCACCATCAAGACTGAATGGTGTCGCATGCAGTTCTAACACCTTCCCACTTCGCTCATCATGCAGAACGACTTTCACTTTGCGAAACTTCATACGCATTCACCTCCACTCAAAAATTTCGCCTCCACTCCCTGTCTCGCCGTCCCTGCCACTAATGCCGATAACCTTCTGAACAGTCGCATTTCGTCAGTGCGACCACCAGTTCGTGGTTAATTGCTAACCTGATTGCACCAACAAAGCCTCTTTCTCGGTCTCTATCAGTGGCTTTTCTGACGACGAACTTCCCAACCTGTTTCCTGTACTCATCGATGAGTCGCCTAAACTCTCGCTCCGCTGCACTCTTCGGCAACGCACGAGTGCTCCACAACGGCTTGCTCGCAGTGTCAAATACATCAACATGGTAGTGAACCACTACACGCTCCATAGCACTCACCTCCTAAAAAAATTCGCAGGCAGGCGAAATTTCTCCGCCTGCCTGCATCCCACAATGGTGCGATTGCAGAAGTGGCGGCGAGTGGTGAACTCGCCGCCACTGGTAGGTTACGCCAGTTCCTGGATCTCAAACTTCCACTCGTCTGGCAGTTCTGCCTTCTCCATCCTTTCCATCCACTGTTCCAAGTGCTGCGAACAGAAACGAATGCTGAACTGCAGTCGCCCATCAAAGTATCCTGCAACACACCAACGAGCCTTTTTCCTACACTTCGGCTTTCCGAGAGTCGGAAACTCGCAGCGTAGAACTCGCTTCATGCTAATCCCTCCTTCCCTGCCAACTGAATTCTCAAGACTGCAGCAATTCAGCAGTCGCATCGTCCAGTTCGTCAACCAGCACTGCCCAATCAATCACCTCCGACTCCCAGTCTTTCGCCCTCCAAACTGCGTCTACGATGTCCTCGTAGACTGGCTCTTGCCAAAGCAACTCTGGCGGTGCATACACTACTAACTTCAACCCTGCGTACCAAACCTGCACCCATACCAGTCCATCATGACGCCGCAAAACTGTGAACTCAGCACTGCTGACATCGCCATGAATGACTACATGCGCATAGTCTTCTTCGAACTGCTTGAACTCGCAACGACTCCTGTGAATTTTCGCATCTGCCAACACCGCACTGACGAATTTCCTAACATCCATACTGCTCACCTCCGTAGAAAAAAATTTTCCCAACGCCCGCACTCTACTGCTGCGAGTGCGGTCTGTTCTCGCCCGCACTCGCCCTCACTCGCCCGCCCGCAGGCGAGTGGCGCAGGCAGCCGTCGCAGGCAGCCCGCAGCAGGCGCAGCCGCAGGCAGCCCGCAGGAACTCGCCCGCAAGAACTCGCCCGCAGGCAACAATCCCACAATGGTGCGATTGCTGCGCAGCACTGGCAGCCAAAGGGCACTCAAAAAATTTTCCGAACGCCGCACTCTATTCCTACCGAGTGGGTCTGTTCCGCCCGCCCACACTCGCCTGCGCCCACTCGCCTGCGACCACTCGCAGGCACAGGCAATCGCCCGCAGGCAGTCGCCCGCAGGCAGTCGCCCGCAGGCAGTCGCCCGCAGGCAGGCAACCACTGGCAGTCGCCCAGCCAGTCGCACAGCCAGTCGCCCGCCCGCAGGCATCTACCGCAGCCACTAACTCAGTGCAATGACTTCTCCAATTTCAGCCTCGCATAGTTCCGCAGGCAGACCTATCTGGTCATACCTGCCTTGCTCTACTGCCAACCGCACAGACTCTCTCAACTTCCGCACTTCTGCCTTCGCTTCTTCGTCACTAATCTCCGCACCAAACTCTGTGCGCAGCACTGCAATAATTAACCACCCAAGTGCCTCAGCAACCAGTTCTGCAAATTTCACTCCTGCTCACCTCCGAACAGTCGTGTGACATCAACATCTTCACCAACTACGCAGAAAAGCCATCCAGTCTCAATCGCATTGTCTACAAGTAGTGCGTAGAAGTGTGGACGGAAGGATGCCGATGGCAAAATCTCACCAGTCGCCGAGTCAACGACTCTCTCAACCACTGCATCACCAACTCGCTTTGCCCAGTGCACTTCACTGTAATAGGGATGCATCGCCTTCAGAACTGCACCATCTGCCAACGCTTCCATCACTTCGTCTGCGTCCTGCAGCACTCCTTCTAATCGCAACATCTCCACTACACCTCCATGCAAAAAATTTCAGGAGTGCGCACCTATCACATGCCTGTGCGCACTCCTCAATCCCACAATGGTGCGATTGCAGTCGCCTGCGCCAGTGCGGATTGAACACCACTGGCGCAGGCTTCCACTCGTTAGTGCAGCAGCCGACTAAATCGCTGTCGCAGTTCAGTCGCTGCTCTAAGATGCCTGCGCCTGCAGTGCTCATTGAAGTCTCGCAGCAGGTCTCTAAAACCTTCACGCAACTGCGACTTCTCCTCACACAAGTAAATCGCTGCCCACTGCCGACTGTCCCAGCAACACCTGCACCGAAGTGTCATGGTGTAATGCCCAAGTTCTGTCTGCTTGACTTCAACTGCAAAATCGCCAAAATTCACTGTGCGTTGCATTTTCCTACACCTCCATGCACAAAATTTTCAGGAGTGCGCACCTATCACATGCCTGTGCGCACTCCATCCCACTGTGGTGCGATTGCCACCTACAACCAGCACTGCAAAAACGAAACGGCACGGCAGACTGCAGTCGCCTGCCGTGCCGTCTCTGCAGCACTACTATTGTTCGCATTAGTGCGCTTTAGTGCTAATCAACTGCGACACTCTAAACCACCTTTCACCATCAGCACTGACTTCTAACTCACTCCATCGCCGCTCTATCACTGGATACTTGCACCTCCATGACTTCACTATCTGCTGCCACTCCAGTTTTGGCAATTTTGCCTGCCACTTGCCACAACGAACTTGCACTGTTTCACTCAACGCAGTCATCAACCATCGCCTTTCACTTTCTGGCAACACTACGCCTCGTTGACTACCAACTACTGCCAGCACTGCCGTTTTCTCCGCAGTGCTGACTACCATGCGCACAATTTCAATTTTCTGTGCTCTGATAGTCGGCAATTTCTGTGCGATAAACCTGCGATTATACGGTGCACTGCGTCCAGACCCATGACGCAGTGTAATTTCAATCACTGCGTCACCCTGCCTGAACACAACTACCGATTGATTACTTGAAATTTGCACTGAATCTACGCCGAAAACCCTCGGATGACTTCGCACTCGCCTCTCCCACTCTCGCAATAGCAACTGCTGCCTAAACTGCTCCATAGTCGCCTCGTCAAGTTTTCCTGACTTCACCAACTTTGCCCTACTCCTGCGTGATGACTGCGAAGTCTTCGCAGTCATCTGCGCAGTGGCAAGGACTTCTGCAATTTCCGAGTCACTAAGCCCTTTTGCCTTCAACACTTTCGCCAGCACTTCTGCACTGACCTTCATCGTCGCACACCTCCGTGTTGTAGTGTCAAGACATTGTGCAGAATTCTGCACAATGTCAATCCCACAATGGTGCGATTGTAGTAGATTTAAACTCATTCCAAAAAATTTTCACAACTGCGTATCTTAACACTCTTTAAAATCTTGTGCCACTTTGCTGCATCTCTGCTGCTGTTTCGTCCTGCCGTCCTGCGTCCTGTTGCTGCGTCCTGCCGATGCCGATGGCATGCCGATGATGGCATGCCGATGCCTTGACGGCATGCCGATGCCTTGACGGCATGCCGATGCCGATGATGCCGATGCCTTGCCGATGATGCCTTGCCTTGATGCCGATGACCGATGCCGATGATGCCTTGCCGACCGATGCCTTGCCGACCGATGCCTTGCCGACCGATGCCTTGCCGACCGATGCCTTGCCGATGGCAATTGCCGATGCCGATGATGGCATGCCGATGGCATGCCGATGGCAATTGCCGATGCCTTGCGTCCTTGCCTTGCCGATGCCTTGATGCCTTGCCTTGATGCCTTGCCTTGCGTCCTTGCCTTGATGCCTTGCCTTGCCATTTTTGTCATCACCTTGCTATGCCATTTTTGGTGTAGTCTATTTTTGTGGCATCAAAAAAAAGGTAGCCGATAACCCTAACGGCTATCGGCTACCCTTGATGGCAATTGGTGTTAGAATTTAGGGAAGTGTGTCAAGATGTGTGGCAGGATTGTGTTGTGGAAGAATTTGATGGCATCATGTACCGTTTGTGGGTAAATCTTGACCATTTTTCTGTGCGGAATGGTGATAAACCCTCTGCTGTGCCTTTCCCAGTAGCCGTTTTCGTCTCGTGTCAGTACTCTCCATTCTACATCTTCATAGCCACGGCAGTGAGTGAACACCACCGTCCACTCTTTCCCACTGGAACTGCGTACCTGCAGTACCCAAAAGCGTGAGTACTTGTTCCACTGTGCGTCCAGCACTTCGCACTTCTGAGTTTTTTGCGTCCACTGCGTCATCATACTTCTCTACCTCCTTTTTGGTGTAGTTTTTTGCGTCCTAATCCCACTATGGTGCGATTGCCGAAAAATTGGGTAGCCGATAGCCGATTGTGGCTATCGGCTACCCTTGATGGCATCATGCCGTAGCATTTTGCGTTTCGGCATTTTGCGTCTCGGCATCATTCTGCGTCAAAATGTCCTGTGGCAATTCACCCTTCCTTTCGGGATGCCATTCAGCATACATCTTGACTGCATCCCGAAAATCGGCATCTTGCAAGATGCCATTTTTGGTCTCCTTGATGAGGGATTTGGCAATTTGTGGGAAGTGGAAGGCAATTGACCTGACCTGCCATTCTTTCAATTCAATACCGTACCGTTTTGCTGCTGTGGCAAGTTTGTCGGCAATTGCTGGTCCTTTGGCATCTTTGCGTCTCTTGCCGTCTTTGGCATCATCATCATTGTGCGTCAATGACAATTCTACCTTCTCCGCCAATGTCCCGTCATCCCACCACACCGTCACCTTACCGTCCTCTACCTTTACATCCATCCTGACCAGACCAAATTCACCGACAATTTTTGCTACCCTCTTGCCAACCTCCGTCAAGAGACCGACAATGTCCTGCCTGCGTCTAACCTCTGCGAGTACTTCTTCTGGATTGACTCCTTTTGCCTCTAACACTTGCCGCAAAATCTCAATTTGTCCCATCATTTTGCGTCAACCTCCTTTACCCTTAGGATTTTTGCTATCGGCATCTTTGCCGATAGCCATTAACTAAGATAGCCACGATGACGACGATGTAAGCCCGCCCTACGCTTACCAGACTTTTCTTTTAGCCACCACTTCAAGGCGAGTTTACTTCTGCCAGATATATAGCCACCCTTGACACGAAACTTTTCCTGCGATATAATTACATTCACGAGAGTAAGGTGAACTTAATATGCTGTTGACAGTCAAGAAAGTATCAGATTTATTTGGTGTCGATTGGAAAGTTTTGCGTGTTTTGTATAAAGTTGGTCTTTTGAAACTTTTGCACAATCATTATATTGATTTATTTCAAGCAAGAGCATTATTGCTTGACGAAGATATTCGCTATGCTGCGGAAAAAATCGCAGGTGAATTTCCGAAAATCACTGACGACAAGCGACGACTGCGGACGAAGTTTGTGAAGTTTCTTCTTGAGAACCGAGGCTATGTCAGGACTTCTGCGCTGGCGAAGATGTTCGGTAAGAGTTACCAGTGGGCGAATGTAGTTGCGCGCAGGAAACTGACGACAATCAAAATTGGTGGCAGATTATACATTCGTGTTGGTGACGAAAAGTGGCAAAATTTCGTGGCTGAGATGGAAGAACGCAGGTTAACAGGAGGCTAAACGCAAGTGAAGGAACAATCCAATGTGGAAGCTTTTCGCTGCAATCAAGATGGATGGTGCCGAACTTAGGAAATATGTCGAACTGGTTCGGAGCGTGAACCTGAATTTCAATCCATTTGAGCGTGTAATCGTGACGCCAGTAGTTGCTAAGCGTCACCTGATCAGTGCAGTTTCTGAATTACGCGAACGAGGTGACATCGAAGTTGTAATGTTCGATTCTGGCGGTTATCAAGTCCAATGCGGTCAGATTGAAAGTTTCGAGAAACTGTGCGTTCGTTTGGCGAATGTCTGGCGTAAACACGATTGGGCAGATTACTTTGTCCTGCCTGACAATGTTCCGAAAACGAAGGATTCCGACGAAGAAGTTGCCAGAAAGGTCAAAGACACCTTGCTTGCAGGTGAGCGGTTTTTGAAGTTGCTGCCAAAGCATGGTGAGCCGATTGGTGTTGTTCACGGCAGGTCTGTTGTGCAGGTTATCAAAGGCGTTCGCTGGTGGCATTCGCTCGGTGTCAGGTATGTTGCGTTTGGGAGCTTTGAGACTGCTGGTAAAGACGAGAGCGTGAACTATGTAAGCAGCAGGTCGATGATTGTTCTTAGAGCGATGACCGAGGAAGCGTTATCGCTTGGCATGAAGGTTCATGTTTTCGGCATAGGAAGCCCTACGAGTTTGGAGAAGATTTTCGTTGCAGCACCATTAGTTGAGAGTTTCGACAGCGCAAGTTGGCGTAAAGCTGCAGCGTTTCATGAAGTCTTCTTTGGGCTTAGTGTCAAACGCAGGTTTGGAACGCCGAGAGCAATCATGAACAATCTTGTTCTCAATGACGAACTGCTTCATAAAGTCAAGGAGTTTTCTGGTCATGATTGCCCATTTTGCAAAAATGCAACGCAGTTAGATGACTTCGACTGTCGCGCATTGCATAACTTAGTCGTGGTTCATGAGATTGCAAACGAATTTAGGAAGCAAATAAATCCAATGAATGGAGGTGCATTGCAGTATGGAGATCAAGATCGATCCGAAGATCGAGAAATTGTTGCCGCCGCTGGAAGGTGAGGAGTATGAGCAGCTTGCTGAAGACATTGCTCAGCGTGGCGTGCAGGTTCCGATCGTTGTTGACCAAGATGGCTACATCATTGATGGTCACACTCGCTACAGGATTGCGACGGGACTTGGGATTGAAGTCCCGTATGTTCAGATCACTGTGACTGATGAAGATGAGAGGATTGAGCGTGCGTTGACGCTGAACATGCAGCGTCGGAAGCAAGTGTCTAAGGCGAAGTTGAAGACACTTGCGAAAGAGTTGCATCAGCGTGGCTGGTCTTACAACAGGATTGCTAAGGCATTGAACCTACCTGTAGGACTTGTTTACAATTGGCTTGCCGAGAAGAAGCCAAAGCCAATTAAGCAGCATGTTCGAGTTTTTAAGCACTGGTTCGTTGACTTTGTTGGTTTGCTTCATGACTTTCTCGGCAGGCATGAAAGTTACATTTTGTTCCTTGATCGTGCAAGAGACACGGCTCGGTTAGATTACACTGAGTCTGATGGCGAGCACAAGGTGATTGAAGTTAGTCGCGTAGGTGTCGAAGAAGGCGAGGAAATCTTCTTGGTTCGGGTCTTAACTGTCGATGAAAGCGAAAACGAGGTCGAAGAGTTGCGTGAAGAAGCTCCGTTTTCCATTGCTGCTCGGATAATCAGGAATGTCCTTAGACCGCCGCTGCAGGAGCTTCTGGAGAAACTTTGATGCCAATTCTCTGCTCGTTGCTATGCCGATAGGTTGAAATCTTTGTCGTGGCGTGTTATAGTTACAAACGGGAATAGATAACTGGAAATGAGGTGTTGCGACCTATGGGAGCGAAAGAGCGGTTTCAGCTTAGGATTTATTTTGTCAGGCGTGAGTGGTTGACGCACTATCATGATGGCAAGGAATGGGTTCGCGGGACGACTGAGGGCAGGGTAACGAACCTGTTCTCCAGCGCGGTCAAAAGTTACGGGTATGAACTCATCCCGCTAATTCCGCTTAATAGGTTAGCGAAATTGCTTGGCTACGACAAAGCTTCGGTGTTGATGCTTCAGGTTGCTCGATATTACGCAGTGCCATTAGTTCCTCTGGCGATTTCAGAGAAGCGGCGAATTTGGTGTGTTGTTCCATGCTACGGGTTTTTCCAGTTTCTGAAGGAAGAATTCAACCTTGGGATTGACCAAATCCAGTTAGTCTTGTATGTCGACATCACTGGAATGTCGGACAAGGGCAAGCGGCTTGTGATCGCTGGCTTAGCGCAACACAATGTATCACTCGATAAGATCGGGAAGATCGTGTGCGTGCCCTATGAAGTGCTTCAGGCGTGTTACAATCTCGATCAGGTTGAAATGAGCAAATGGTCATTGAGAACTGTGCTGGTGAAAGGGTTCAAGGCTTTGCAGCAGAAAAGACCGTTCACGCAAATCTGCAATAGAGGAAATATCATGGAATATGTAGCCGAGTCTCGCGTCTACGAAATCGACTCGATCAAACGCAAACTCTTTGATGTGTTCGACCGGGACATTGAAAAATTCCTCGATCGGATGGAGAGACTGATAAGCAGCGCCCTAATTGACACGAGCGATGACCTGCAGAGGACATATGTCAGGCTTCACGCCGATGGACCGTCGCAGGCAGATTGGGAGAAAAGCGAATGGTGGGACACGGAAAACGAGACCGTTAATCCTATGTTCGCCATTTACTACGAGGCTCGTCGCAGGGTTTTGTGCAACATTTTCAGGAGAGCGAAGTTGACCGAGAATTACATCAAGATTTACCCGACATACTGGTCTCCGAAGCCTAACAGTCTGCTGACACGAGCGTTGAACGCGAGTTACAGGAGGCTTCTTGACAAGAACGAGGAACTTTTCTGGAAGATGCGGGAAAAGAAAATAGAGTGCGTTAGAATTGTTGCTTCGGTTCTGAAAGACAAGTTGCTTCACATTCCGATTCCTAAGGATGCGATTGAGCAGTTGAAGTCGAAGTTTCAGTCTGGCGAAGAAACGGTCAAGATTTTCCTGCGCTGGACTTACGAATTCTTCGGCTTCAATGGTCTGAAGGCGATGGTCTATGGAGACAAACAATCAGCTGAAACGGTTCACAATCTTGCTTGGAAAAAATTCAGGTGGCTGGAGGAAGAGTTCACCGAATTCTTCAGGACGCTTTTCAACGCCACTCGTCCAGCGTGGACATTCTACATTCCAGACTACTGACCGCTGACATAAGCCTCTCAATTTGGCTTCCTGTGTTGAAACCCTCACAGCGAACTTCGTCTGCGATTTGAGTAAATTCTGATTTCCGCTTGCTGGCAATTGCGTCTGAGATTTATTTCGGCGTGGTTGCGCAGGAAGAATGGTTTTGCATGGTCAGAATTTCGTTTGAACTGGCAGGTGAGAGTCGAGTTTGGTTGAAGATTCGCTGTGTTTGGTTTAACATTCTAATGGATTCTTTAGACGTATTTAACGGAGGAATTTAAAAGAAAGAGAATATAACAAAATTGTTTAACCAGTAACAGCCAAACTTCAACCAGAGGTTGAGTTTGGGCAGCTAATTGACAGATCTTTCGACCGCCAGTCAAGAAAATATCACGAAACTGGACGGAGAATCGAAGCGGAAACGACTTAGAAAGCGTTGACAAACGGCTTCAAACTGTGATATTCCTGCGATTATTCCTGCAATTCAAGCAAGGGCGGTTGATGCGTGGCTGATTAGTTGCAGACCCTCCCGCAGCTGGTTGATGCTTCGCTGAGTGGTTGCAAAGCACCTCCAGTGCGGTTCGGTTGATTATCCACTGATTGGTTGCAAGGGCTTCCAGACCGGCTCGGTTGTAATTTTGCTGATTGGTTGCAGGTCTTCCAAGTCGCAACTTGGCAGGTTGGTTGCATCCGATTTCTCAAGTCTTGACGAATGTCCGAAGAAGTGCGATAATTTATTCTGGAGGGTAGGTTTGAAAGCATGCGTTACATACAAAACGGGAAACGGGTTCATCCGATGAAGATTTCGTACCTTTTCCCAGAGAGTTCTTCATTTCTGACCGAAGAAGCGAAAATTCTGGCTCGCTTCTACGACGATGGCATTTTCAGGCTTTATGAGTTCGTTTCTGGAGCGAAAACTTGCATCCCAGCCCACCTTAGAGTTTTCACAAAGACAATCAAAGTTCCTACCTACTACGGTGCAGCGACGATGTATGCTGTCCCGACTGGACTAGACCTCGACCTTTCGGACAACATCAGATTTGTTGTCATTTCCAAGTCTGAAGGACTCTTTGATTCCATTTGCCTGCAAGCGCTCGGAAAGCTTGGAGGCTACCTTTACCTGTCCGAATTTCCCAACGGAGTTTACGAGCAAGTTGCAAGGAAAGTTTGCGAAAGAGACTTTCCTGAGCAACCTCCAGTTTCTTTCAACCTCGACATCGCTGGCGTGTTAGAACCTTACTACAAACTTGCCCAGTTCATCAAGCCTACTGAACTTGCCAAAGACTACGAAGACTTTGCGTTCATGGTCGATCGTGCAAAGAGATTTCTGAGCACACCTGACAGAAATTGGAACGAATTCGTCTTTCGGACAGTTCTTTCGCTTGCCAGTTTTCTCAAGAAGCAAACTACAGCGACAGGGATGAAGGAGGTAGTGTTGAATGGCGCGGTCAAAGCGTTCAAACCGACCGAGCGATGATATTTCAACGAAGACTTCGGTTGCGATGATGGGCAGGTCAAGATTTTATTGGATGCTGCTGCCAGAAGAACTTAGGAAGGCGATTTTGAAAGCCATCGGAGAAGTATCGGTTATGCTCATGAAGCGACTTACCGAATATGCGCAAGAGTTGCAGACCAAAGACAGGATTGCTGCGACATTTCTGACGACGCTATTTGTTGCTCGCTTCAACAAACTCGGCAAGTTTACCATTTCTAGGCAAAGTGAAAGGACATCGAGCCCGATCGAGTATCTTTTCACTACCGGAGTTGCTTTGGATGAGTTATACTTTCCTGAGGAAATGGTTTGGCTTTGCGGTAAAGTTCCGACGAGGGTTTGGTGGTGGCTTGTGTTAGACCCGATAAAGCGAAGGCGATTTTTCGAGTTCATTCGTGAGCAGTTTCCTGACCCAATTCCTGTCGAACGGAGGGTCAACGATGAGAACACCGTCGTCGACAATAGCGATGCCGAAAACGCTGTTGAGGGACATTCAGAAAGAACTGAACAGCAAAGTGGCTGAGTTTGTAGACACGCTTTCGCAGTTTCAGGAACTCAGGCTTCGGTTGAAAGAGATGCTTGACGATGCGATTGCAAGCGGTAAGGTTCAGGTCAAGACTTCAAGGGATGTCCATCAACTTGTTGATGCTTTTGCGAAACTTGCGGATGTAGAAGCGAAGCTTGCCATAGCGCTGACATCGTTGATGCGAGCGATGAACGAGCGAGATGCAGTTACAGTTGCGATGGTTTCTGCAGTTTCTTCGATACCTCTTGAGCAGCCCGAGCTTAGCAGGGCGTTAGTTCCTGTCGTTGCTGAAGAGGATGGTGATGAACCTTGAGCGGCGAGCATCAGGAACTTCGCATCGTCAAGGGCAACGATGAGGAATTTTTGGTCACTATCTCAGCGGGTGGGATTCCAGTGAATTTATCCGACATTCAGATAAAGTGCGAAGTAAAGTCTGAGCCGGGAAGGATTATGTTGTTTGAAGCGATTGTTGAACCTGATGACTTAACTAACGGCAAAATCAGGCTTCGTTTTCCGCGCACTGAGACGGAAAAGTTGAGGGAAGGGACTATTGTTTCATTTGACTTGATGTTGACATTGCCAGATGGGACTGTCAGGAACATTCCAAGCCCGCCATTGAAGGCAGTCGTAGTCGGGCGTGTTACTGATTGATTCAGATAGGGAAGGAGACTGTTTAGCCAGTCGGGATGTTTCGACTTGATGCTGGAGTGATCACCGATGGGCGAAGTCAGAACTGAGCAAGTTACGAACGAAGGAGAGCACAAAGAACAGTTGATTCCTGTTTCGACGGAGCTGCAACTGCAAGGTGGTGGCGTCTTCTACCTGATTATTGAGCGAAACAGAGATGGTCAAAGAGAGCGTGAGATCATCGAAATCAAGAACCTCATCACTGACCTCGGCTTGGACATTTTCATCCGCAACCTAATCAACTCCAGCCCGGTTTCCATTGGTTACATCGTCCTTTCAGACGCCACGACGACTCCAGACCCGAACGAGACAACTATGCCCGGAACGAACAAGTGGGCGCAGGCAGCGACGGTTTCAAGACCAACTGCACGGCAAGCACGCTGGCAGGCAAGTTGGTCACAAGGAGCGATTGATGGAACTATCGGTTCAATTGGGCTTTGTTCTGACAGTGCAGGTAACAACTTGTTCGCTCGAGTTCGGCTGTCAACGCCAAAGACTGTTGGTGCAGATGATACTGTTTCTGTTATCTACGATTTGACCTTGAGCCGACAATCGTGATGGTGGTGATTTAGATGGCTCGGTTAGTTTGGACTGACAGAGGTGTTCGGTATTTCGATCCGAACCCTGAAGATGCTGCGGAAGCTGCGATTGCATTTGGGAAGTCGCGATCCGCTGCCCGCCTTGTGATTAGAAGGCGAAAGTCAGGTCAAGGTGGGAAGACTATTGAAGAAGAGGAAGAAGTTCGTGTCGTGAAAGAGAAAGGCAAGCCTGCATTGATAGGCAGGGTGAGGCGAGATGTCGGAAGCGCAGCGAATAGAAGTGCCCAACCGTAAAGTGACAGCGATCGAATGGGATACTGAGTCTGATACTGTAACTGTCGTCTGGAGCGACCGAAATCGCGAAGAGATGATAATTCTCGAACTTGTCTTCGGTCCGCAAGGAACTTGGGCTCGGCTAACGCCAGTCAATAATCCAACCTATGTTGTCTGTGTCACCCAATCTGCGACAATGCCATCTGAAACTTACATAGTTCACGAAGCGCCAGAAATTCCAGAACAACCGTTAATTGTTTTGCCTGAAGAACAAACTTTGCCGGAGACTGGCGAGTCCGGCACGCCGCCTGTGACGCAGGAGCTTGTTTTATGACAGTATGATAGTTCATGAGATAAGTGACAGTTTATGGCATCGTTCACTTCCAATGTCACTTTCGGATACTGGTCAGACCCGGCAAGTTGGCTGATGGATGGCAGCCCAGCGACGCGACCGCCGAAAGAAGGCGACAGCGTAACTATTCAATCTGGGCACACGATAGTTTTCGATGCAGATATGTCAGGCTTTCCGAATGGTCTTTCTGGTCTGACCATCAATGGAACGCTTTTGATTCCATCGCTGAATAATCCAAGTTACCAAGAAGTTGGTGAAGAAACTTCTGGAACTCCTTGGCTTTCAGGATGGAGTTATAGGCGAACGGTCTATGTGGACAATTCATTCTCATCGACATCGCTGACTGACTTCCAGATCATCATTCGCTTGAACACTGCTTACTTAATTTCACAGGGCAAGATGCGTTCTGACTGTGGCGATATTCGAGTGACAGATTCAAGCGGCAACTTGCTTCCGATTTGGATTGACCCGGACACCAAGAACATGTGGAACACGAAGATTTATGTCAAAGTGTCTTCAATTCCTGCTAACTCAGTCGTCACGCTTTACCTGTTCTATGGCAACCCAGATGCGACTGATGTTTCGGATGGAAACTCCGTCTTTGATTTCTTCGATGATTTTTCTGGGACTGCGCTTGATGAAAACAAATGGACTGCTGCGAGATGGACCGGAACTGGTTCTTGGAGCGTTACAGTTGGAAACGGCTATGTTGAAATCAACAGCGGTTCTAGCACGAGAGCAGGGATTGTTTCTAAAACGGCTTTTGCGTTGCCGTTCATTGTCGATGGGCGGTGGCGTTATGTTAGCGGTGACGAAATGTGGAATGAAATTACACAGACTAACGGCGGAAGTGGTAGCGATCTTGTTGGACATGGATATAATGAGCAGTATCGTTCTGCTGGAGACAGCTCTATTCGGTAGTACTATCTCAAAGTAAGTGGTGGTTCTTCCACGACCTATCAATACTTCAGCCGTTATGCTCCTCGTGAATCCTTCACTCGCTTCACAATTGAATGGCTGACCAGTGCAAGCAGGTATTATGAGTGGGACATTCAGGTCAACTCAACGACAACGCAAGACCGATACACTTCTGGAAGCTGCTACATTCAATTGAGCACTATCTATGGTGTGGCACAGTGGGATTGGATTGCTGTCAGGAAATACGCTGCACCTCCGCCAGCAGTTTACTTCCGAACGCTGACTTGGACTGCGTTGAAAGTAAATGCAAATATCGCTGGAACTGGGACATTGCAGGTTGGTTCAGAAAGTTATGCGATAACATATCCGCAGAAAGCACAACTCTTTGTCAATGGGACTATTCAACCTACTTACTTCAGGACCTATGGCGAAACTCGCCGAACTTGGGATTGGTTTGAAACGGACGCATCGGTCAATCCGCCTCGGCTTTATCTGAAGAATGGAATTCCATTGCGCAAAGGTGACATTTTGGTTGTTCTCAGCGCTGACCCAGTGCCAGTTCTTGACTACGACCAATCGACCAGAACTGTTGTAGTGCCGCGTTCACCGTGGAACAGAACGGGCGAACGAATTGGTTTTCCGAGGGTTACCGCACTTTTGATGACATTCACAATTGACATTTTGAAGTTTGGATCAAACAATACTTACTATGCCGCTGGCACGAACTTTCTCTTCATAGGGACATTCTTCACTCGTTTGCCACTGTTTATGCCGTCAGCATCCGGCAGCGGCGGCAATCTAACGAATGCTACCTTCAAATACTGCGGAAACTTCAGAATGACCGCAAATGACTACGACGGCATCTATTTTAAAACTGGCGGTGGAACATTCTATTGGCAATGGTGCAATGGAGACTCTGCTGGCTCACCACACGGATGGGTTACTGGAATGCCAAGCAGTGCAACCTGCGTTCTTGAAGATTGTTGTCAGCATAACCCGCGATATGGATTAACTTTTGCTGGCAACAACACGTGGCGTCGATGCGTGTCACACGGCGGAGCATACGGCATTACTGGGATTTCTTCACCAAACCTAGGCTCACTCATAGAAGACTGCATCTTCATCGATCCTGGAGGCAACAGTTGCCCATCATTTATCACTGTGAAAAATTGTAAAATCGTCAATGGCAATGGTGTTAACTGTTCTAACACTTACTTCGAGAATTTGGAAATCTACAATGACAATAATAATCGATCGTATATTCAGGGCTTCCGTAATGTTTTCAGAAATTTGAAGCTTCATCTGAATAGCACGCACACGAATATCTTATTGAACGGAGCTCGACAATGCAGAGTTTATGATGTCACGATCTACAGTTATGTCAATGCACCTCTGCTTTCACTTAGCAATGATGTTTGGGCTGACAATATTATTGAAGGATTGTCAGTGATCGGGACTTGCCATGTAAGGCTGACTGGTGATCTATCAAGTATCTACAATGCTTCTCATGGAATGCAGATGTTTGGCAGATTCTACAATTTGTCTGTGCCAGTTTTATCAAGCGCCTATGGTGGCTATCCAGCTGGTGGCATCGTTCATCATCCTGTAGGTTATTGGAACATCGAGCAACTTACAATTGGTTCGATATATAATCGTGCCGCCGTTCACCACACACAATGGGACGTTCGTTTTGGTTCTTTAGCTCGCTTGGTCAGTTCGGTCAAAATTTCCGGACTTACTGTCGGGACTGTGCAGCATCCAAATGCCCTTGAATTTATTGGATTTCATGGTTGGGCTAAGAATCGTTGGGATGCTGCGCAACCCGATTACCAAACCTTCGATTTCTACATGAACCCGACTGTCGTTGGTTACTATGGAACGGTAAGCATGGGTCCGATAATTGCTTGGTGGGTCTTTCAAGGTCTCGGTCCAATCTTTATGGCAGGAACAATTACGCAGATTGGAACTAACGAGACAGTTGCTGTCGAAATCTATCGCTACGGAAAAGAGCCGCTTCTCTATGACACGCCAGAATTTCGGCAAGAATTTACTCAAGTTGGAAGTTTTGAGATCACTTGGACACCTCCAGATGCAGGCATTTGGGTGGCAAGAATTCTCGCGAGGCTCTGGCAGACGGCAAACCCGATTACTATCGCAGGTCTGCAAGTTATGAGCCTTGGTGGCGGCAGCGGAGGCGGTGGTAGTGGCGACATTGTGAACATTCAAGTCAGTGACCAGATGGGCGTATTAGCTGGAGAAACAATTCAAGCTCAGCTTGCGATTCAACAAGCGATCAATGCTGCAATTTCAAGTTCTGAGCAGGTCAGTCCAAGCATAATTTCGACCGTTAATGATGCAGCATCGTTGCAGTCGGCCGATTCTGTGATGTCACAGTTTAGCCTGCTTCCGTCTGAATTGGTTCAAATCATCGCAAGCGAAGCAATCCAGTCGTCATTACAAGCTTCTGTCTCGGAAGTCATGCAGACTTCAGTGCAAGATAGCGTTCTTCCACAGTTTCTTGCATCTACATCGGAGACCGTCAGAGTTTCAACCCTTGAATCTGTCCTTTCAAGCGTTTCTGTTGAAGCTTCTGACCTAACACAAGTTCTTGCCGACGAATTACAAACCGTGCAGGTTGGCGTTGACGTTTCGGAAAGCTTGGTAATCTCAACGGCTGAGCAAGCAACTCCGGTTATCTCATTTGCATTAACTGAAAGCCAACAAGTTCTTGCAAGCGAAGGCATCAATGTCTTTACAGGCTTTCAACTGCTCGTCAGCGATTCAATGCAAGTGACTACACTTGAATCGCAAAGCACAAGCATCGCTGCTCAGATCGTCCAACAAGAAGCGATTCAAACTTCCGAAGCACAGTCAACTCAGCTTGGCGTTTCTGTTGCGGATTCAGCAGGCATTTCATCGGCTGAGTCTGTCATTCCTACACTGCGACCACAGGTCTCAGAAACCGTCCAAGTTGTTGCGTCTGAGTCTCAGTCTGTCGGCATTGCGATTAATTTCACACAGCAAGAATCTGTGAGGGCTTCCGAAACGCCATTGACTCAGATAGAAGTTGCTGTCTCAGATCAAGCAATTGCATCTACAAACGAAGTAATAGCGCCAACGATCATTCCACAAGTTTCCGAAACTACGCGCATCAGCGCCTCTGAACAGCCATCTGTTGAGATGCAAGTTTCTGCATCAACTACAGCGCAAATCATTGCAACAGACTCTGCGTCGCCGTCAGTTCAGATTGCTGCATTAGAGACAGAACAAATCGTGGCTTCTGAATCAGGTTCTACTCAGATTTCAGGTTCTGTTAGTGAAACTATTCGAGTAACAACTACCGAGCAGCCCATCACTCAGGTTCAGTTAAGTGCAGTTGAGTCTGTGACACAAATTGAAGCAGAAACTGCTCCGTTCGTTGGTCTTATCCAACGGTTAATGATTCCAGTGTCTGTTGATCTCCTCAAGTCTGTCGAATTGTCGATTTCAATCACGCAAGTGAGTTTAGATCTCGGGATAGACTGAAGCGAAGGAGTGAGACACTGATGTTATGGCAGCCTGATTTGGAGTTCCTTGAGTTCCTAAAGAGCTTCAAACTTCCAAAAGGAAGACCGTTCGTGTTCAAGCCACACCTTCTTGCCCTTTATGCCTATCCGCTGCGGCAAAGAAAGTTCGTCGCAATCCAGAAAGCGTCACAACTTGGAATTTCTACCTACGCAATCGCAAGAGCGATCTACGAGTGCATGCACAGGAAACTCGATGTCATGTATGTCCTGTCCTCGTGGCCAGTGGTCAAGAAATTCGTGCTCAGCAAAGTTGATCCAATCTTGACTGCGATGGGCATACAACCTCGTCCAGATAGCGTCGATACAAAAGGCATCCTCAACGGGATAATTCACTTCACCGGCGGTCAGAAAGTCACTCAGGCAATTTCAATCACCGCTGATTTTCTAATCCTCGACGAATTCTCTTTCCTCGACCCAACGACACGAGACACCTTCGAAGACCGACTGCTCGCGTCGGAAGAAGGGATGATTCTGCAGCTTTCAATCCCATCAGGCACAGAAAGTGGCATAGAGTCCGTTGTCGCTGCAACGAAGATGTTCATCTGGCATGTCAAGTGTCGTTCCTGTGGCAGGACAGTTCCGCTTGATCCTCGCGAGTATGAGCGCATCATAACCCTTGACGACACTGGCAAACGGTGGACTTTTAGGTGCTTGATCTGCAGCGGACCACTCGATCCTAACGACCCAGATGCAGTTGCAGTTCGGCAATCTGGCTTCTATGTTGCACTCAACCCGTCAGCGGACAGAGACGGGTTCATAATCTCGACGATCTACGACAGCGAGAGGTCTGCGGAGTGGTTCAAACAGATGGAGCAAAAGCGGGACGCAAGCAGGTTCTATCCGGGCGTCATCGGGATTCCATATGTCGTCTCAATCCGCATCCAGTTCTCGGACTTAGTTCGAATGGTCTTGCCAGAAAACGAATGGCAAGAGCCAAAGTCAGTCCCTGTAGTCGCTGGAGTTGATTACGGCAAAGTCTTCCATATCGCATACATCGCTCTCACGGACCCGCCGCAGGTCGTTCGCCTCTCAGTCCAATCCGACTGGCAGTCCGCTTTGGACGAACTCATGATCTTCAAGCCGAAACTTACCCTCATCGATGAACTTCCACCGGGCGATAACTACATGCTTCGTGACGAACTTGTAGCGAGAGGTGCAGAAGCGAGGCTCGCATTAGCCCGTGCACCGCACAATGTCACTGGCGACATTCAAGTCGATAAGCGCAGGGTAGTTTACAACAATGTCCAAGCCTTCAATCAGTTATTCGGAGCAATCCAGAACAACGGGATTCGTTTTCTCCGAAGCAGGCGATTAGAGGAACTCTTTGGGCACATACTTAGAGCTAGAAAGGCGTTTGCATCGTTGAGAGGACGAATGTACCACACATGGGTTATCGGAGAAACTGCACACTTCCTTGACGCACTTAAGATGGCTTGGCTTGCGAAGACAATCGTTGACATTCACCCGTCCAGTTACAGCGGGTTCGCAGCAGACGAGAAGGAAGGCTCAAAGCGTGCTTTCGAGACCGAAGAAGAGTTTCTCGACTACATTATCTCCCGCATTGCAGGAATGAATTGGAATTCGGACATTTGAATTTTCGTGCTATACTATCATGAAGACATTAACCGATGGAGCGTGGTGATGCCATGTTTGACTTGTCGAACCTGATGATCGTGACTCACCTCTACACAAAAGAGCACGCAGAAGCGTTATCGTTGACCTTATCCGAATGGAGAAAGTCAGCGCCTTCTTCGCAGATCATTGTCGGCTATTACCAAAGCCGTTTTCAACCTTCCGATTTCAGCAACTTGATGCAAGATGATGCTGTCCAGTTCGTCCCAGTCTCCAATTCATCCTACGGTGCTGCCTATAATACACTTCTTGAGAGGACAATTGGCAAGCCAATTCTCATATTAGCTCCTTATGCTGTTCCGAAGGAGTGGTTCATTGGAGCGAACGGTTCGCTTCTCAAGTGGTTTGAATCCTATGCGATCATTGGGCGTTACAAGCAACCGAGAATTCTTGTTTCTGATGCGATACTCATGCCGCTTGTTGCTCCAATCATCGTTGAGCTTGGTCGGTTGCAGATGGACTGCATTGCTGTTAGAGAAGATGTCCCTCGTTCTGTTGGCTACCATGAGTGGTGGTTTGGCTCGATCCTCGTCAGGGCTCGTCCGGGCGCGTTTCTGCTTTACAATGCGTTAGCGGCAGGTTACCCAGTCCTGACGCTTTCCAGTAACTGCAACCCAGTCAGGTATGTGAAGCCTGAGACACAAACGGACAGAAAGTCAAGTAAGCCGTATGGAAGGCGGTGATGATGCCGTGCTGCTTGCTGACCAGATAGCGGATGCGCGCAGACAACCAGTTCCGGGTTCTCGTGGGTTCAGACGGGCGCTCAACTCAATAATGCGCAGCCTCGTCCAGACGGCAATGACTGGACGGTTGATACCGAGACCGTCCGTGAAGCGTTCTCTGTTCACGCTAATCCCTGAGTTTGCTGTTGCAGCGTTTGATGCTGCCTCGTTCGCATCGCAGGCAAAAGTCATCGTCTCGCTTCCAAACGACACCTTCGCCTTAGACCAAACTTTGCTTCAAATGCTTTACCTTGACATGCTTGTGTTTGGGTTCGCTACATTCGAGGTTATCGATGAAGCGGTTTTGTATGCTGACCCTACCCAGTTCACGATTTCGCTCAAAGACGACGGTTCGCCAAAGATAGTTTTGCCAAACGACTTGGATGTCACTGACAAAGTTGGGTGCGTTCCGTTCTGTCCTAACCCAGCCCTTTATGGAGTAAGTGTCCCAGAAGTCATCCCGCAGACATTTCTGTTCTTCCTTTCTTTCTATGGGCGCGTCCATTATGAACTTTCTCCGTTCAAGAAACCCGATGTCCTGATAGTCACTCAGGAAACACTTCCGACCGATGACCTGCTTCAGAGGCGACGGCAGGTCATAGAGCAGGCTGAAGACGATTACGATAGTTTCATCATCTACTCACACGGCGCTGAAGAGAAGCCGATAATTGAAGACTTGTCAAAATCTGAGCGAGCATCAGTTGATCTCGCACAAAGCCTTTATGACACTCAGGTTGCGATTTTGCGAAGAATTTGTGGCTGCGTTGACGAATCTGGCATCCTACCTTACTCGTTAGTTTCGTTCTTCTCGCAGTTGTCATCGGAACTGGAGCGATTGTTGCCAGAAGGTGCATCTGTTTCGGTTTCGTTGCCAGAAAGAGGTGACTGACGATGGACATCGTTTTAGCCCGTGCCGCGTTTCCGATAGAACTTGAACTTTCTGAGAAAGCGCTTCCTAACAAGCGTCCAGTGAAGGCAGTCCTTTTCAGGGCGAATGTCAGGTCGATTGCTCCGCCATCAGGCGCTGACAAACCAGTCGTTATTGATCGAAGAGCGCTCGATACTATTGACCTCGACAAATTGATTGGACTTCCTTTACACGCAACAGAGGATTTGACAGCGCACTGGGAGACTGATGAACGAGGCGAAAAGAGGGTTTACTCGATTGGAACGATAACTTCGGTCCTCAAGAAGGACGGGATGATCATCGGAAGCGGTTATCTTTGGGACATTGATTTTGCGGACTTGGTTGAGAATGTCAGGCGGGCTGCAGCAAACGAAGAACTTGCAGTTTCGTGGGAAATGACCGATGTGGTCTTGCAGGATGAAGGAGACCATTACCGTATCTTGAGTTTCCAACCGACAGGTTGGGCGCTTCTCAGGGCTCAGTTTGCCGCTTACCGAGACCTTATGCCCGCACTTGCAGCCATTGCAGACAAACGAACATACGATCCGAGAAAGGTTGAACTTAAGGTACTGCTCGATGATCACAGGATCATGCACGCTTACTACGCGACGCTCATGCGAGGTGGGACGATAAGTAACTGGACTGTTGCTGAAGTTGTCCAGATGCACGCAAGGATCGCAGATGAAATGCTTGCAAGGCATGTCCAGCATAGGCGTGGAGAGGGCTATGCGAAAGCTTTGAACGAGGAGAGCCTTTCAAAGCAAGCTTTCAAGTTCTTTACAGACGAAGTCCTTAACAGTTTCGTTGATGTCTGGGTGCACGATGATGAAGAGGAAGTTAAGTCGTGGATTAAGAGCGCAGAGAAACACAAGCCCATTGAGTTGGATTCGTTCCCGAAAGTTCCAGAAGGTCTTCCAGTTGCGCTGCAATGCAAAGACCAAATAGTTGCCATTGTTGCAGTTGCGAGAGTTGGAGATTCAATCTTGCTTTCAGTTCCGAAGGTTTTCTCAGAGCCACTTCCGGCATCACTTGCATCTGAGGCTAAATCAAAGTTCACTCTTGCTAACGAAGTTTTGAGTTCGCTTCCCGATGTCATAGTCGTGCCTGGTTACATCGCTGTCACTGGTTCTTCACTGCTTACTCCGTTCAGCCAAGATTTGGACTTGCTCATCTGCGATAACGGTAAACTGGAAAGGGTCGCCCGTGAAGTCAGCACGGACAAAGAAGTTCACATCACCATAACCGACAAACCAGCAGGGCTCTCCTTTCCAGTTTACGATCTCGTCCTCGTGAAGCGCCCTCGTCGTCCAATTATCCCGATAAACGAGCCTGAGAAACTTGCGCCACATTCGACTGTTAGGGTTGATGGTGATTTGAATTCGTTCCTGTCTGCGCGCATGCGGTCGCTCGGAGACCTTGATGTCTATCCTGCTTGCGTTTATTGCACTGACATGATCCCGCAGCGGCGTGGATTGTTGAAGGCGGACGGAAACTCAGTCGAGATCATCACAGACGAAGACGAAGTTATCACATTTGCTTTGAACATTTCTGAAAGACACCCATCGTGTCTGACTCTGACCGCAGAAGTCTGGTGGGTTGATGGGACATGGATGGTTGCAGATTGTTTGTGGTGGAACGCGACTAAGGTTGCAGAACTGCCATTCCCATGGAGATTGAGTTTCGCTCAGAAAATCTCCGATGCACTTGTCATGCCGTTAGTGAAGTGGCGTGTGATCTGGTCACCGAAAGAAGCGCCGAAACCGCCGTTCATTCTCCAAGACTCGCAAGCCGTTTACGATGCTGGCAGAATTGTTATGCTCTCGAATAAAGCATCCAAAGCAAAGGAGGTTGTGCAGTGATGGAAGCAGTTCCTGCGAAGACCGAGAAAGCGAAAGTTGGAAAAAGGGAAGATTCTGTTTTCTTTGCGCCGTCCGTCAGGGCAAATCCAGAAAAGGTGAAACTCATACGAACATTCCTCGGTTGGCGTTACGGGTTGACTCAAGTGGCAACTTCGATCCAGCATGCATCAGTAATCGTCGGCACGGTTGATGTCGATACCGACGCTGTTGTCCTGCCGGACACGAACCTCAGGGAACTTAGGATCGTTGCTGATGAGAAACTTAAGATCGTGAACGAGAAGCCGACAATATACGCGCCGCTCATCGAGCCGTTTGTCAGGAGACAACTTGAGACAATGGCTGTAGTTGGAGACGATTCGATGTTGGAACTTCATCTTAAGTCGCACCCGCATGCGTCGTCAATTTTCCAAAAGCGTTCCATTGAACACAACATCAAGGAAGCGATTCTAACAGGGATCAACGGAGCGCAATATGTTGTGGTCGATGAATCTATGGGTTCACTTCATATCGCTGTGGCAGCAATTGCTGCATCAATGGGAAAGTATGTCGTTGCCGTTTGCTCATCACCCGTGATGGCTGCTTTCGCTGATTACCCTATCGCGAGAATGGAAGACATCGTTGCTGCAGTAGCTGCGGTTATTGGGCATGAGTTGATGACTTATGCAGGTCAGACCGGGCAAAGCCGTCAAACCGTTGAAACCCGCCGAAGGTTACGGTCACTATGAGTTCGACGACTTAGACCAAGTCATCGAAAATTTCATCAAACCGATCTTTGACGAAGGCAGCTATGTTGTCGTAGAGCCGAAATGGGACGGAGTTCGGCTCGTTGTGCACTATGACGGCGAGAACTTCCACGCGTTTACTGAAGATAGACAACGCGACCGTGCTGAAATTCTCCCAGAGTTAGAGCAGGCAGTTGTGAAACTTCTTGGTGATCGCTCAGCGATCATTGATGGTGAACTGTTGCTTGGTCGGATAGTTGATGGAAAGTTCAAGCCAGTCATGAGACCTGACATGATGAAGGTCGTTGTCGGAAAAGAACCGATAACTGAACCGATACGGTTCTGTGCTTTCGACCTGCTTTACCTTGATGGAGAAGACCTGACAGACCTTCCGCTGCACGAACGACGAGAGAAACTTGAGCAACTCCTTTCAAGCCCTCCAGAAACGATAATCCTGACGCCACAGAAAGTCGTGCGATCGGTTGAAGAGGCTGCAGAGGCAATCGAATGGGCAGCGTCTTACACTGGTTCAGAAGGAGCGATGATCAAAGATGCCAATTCAGTCTACGAACTTGATGGTCGTTCAACGAATTGGGCGAAATACAAGCGTTGGAAGTCAATTAAGTGCCTCATCATTGGCATAAGTAAAGTCTTCCCACCTAATACTGATCCTGACAATTGGAAGCAAGCATTCAAGGAGTCGCAAACCTACATTTTCCGCTGTGCAGTGCTCGGACCCGACGGAAAGACGCTCATTCCAATCGAGTCCAAGCGGACGCTTACACCAAGTGACCTTGAACTTCGATATGTTCGTGCAGGTGAGGAAGACCCAGTTACTGGCAAGGTGGCGTCGAAGAGTGAGTGGCGTGGAAGGGATGACCACAGGCTCTGGACGATGGACGAACGGTTTCCCAATAGAGATGTCGGAGAACTCGCTTATGGTCAGACTTACGCGATCAAACTCGAACAGGAACTTCAACTTGGCGATGTCGTTGAAGTCGCTCCGATAAGCCTTAACTGGTTTGCCGATGATGATGGTTTCGTTCACCTGACATGGATGCACTCGAGGGCGTTGCGTGCTGGTGTCGATGACCCATCGGAAGTTGCGGATTGGGATAGGGTCACGGAACTCATTTTGGCATCGGGTCAAGAAGTTCCGAGTGTCACAGTAGTCGACGGGAAGTTGAAGTTAGCTGGCAATAAGGTTGAAAGTTCAGTCTTTGTTGCCGCACGCAAAGAGGAAGAGGACGAAAATGAAGGCTATGACAGCGAAAGCGATGAAAATGTTCCAGACTGGGATCGAAAGATGCTTCCGAGGCTAATGAAAGTCTTCGGGCTTGGCTTTGCTCAAATTATCGTTCGTGCATGCGTCGCTCTCCTTCCAGACGACTATGACACCTATGTTGACCTTTTCTCTGGCGTTAACTGCGGGATTCTCAGGCTCAAAAGACGCAAACCCGGCGAGAAAGAAGTCTTGATCGACATAGACCCAAATGTCATCAACTTCCTGAAAGTTGTGAAGAGTGGAGACTGGGTCAAGTTGCGAAGGTTCACTTGGAGTCCGAACAAAGATCGATGGGATGACCTCCGAGAAGCCCTCATAAATGGCGACTTCAATGACAACGGCATCAAAAGGGCTTACGCGTTTGCTTACACAACTTTCTACAGCGGAGCTGGTTACGGTTACAAGCGCAAGTATAACTCGTCTAAGAGCATGCGTTATGGTTGGCGAAAAGAGGTTGAGCGATTTTGGGAGAGATGTTCCCTTTGGGAGCAACGGCTTGACGGAGTCTCAATCTACTGTATGGATGCTTTCGATGCGATGGTTAAGTTCGATAGCCCTCAGACTTTCTTCTTCGCAGACCCTCCTTGGGTTTCAGAACAAACTGAGAAAGGCGAAGGCCTTTACGAATTCGGATGGAGTGTGGAGGATTTTGAGCGGTTTATAGATGCCTGTGACCAGTTGAGTGGCAGAATTTTGTTGCTTAATGAGAGCTTCGCCAAGAAGTTTCAAGCAGCTTCGGGTAAGTGGCACTACAGGAAGTTGGACTACGCGATTGTCTCAGTTCCATGGCTGACCATGCCGAACAAAGACATTTACAAGGAAGGTAGCAGATTGCCCTATCACAGGTTGAAGATCTACCTGATCGGCAACTACGAATTGCCAGAACTTCCGAAGAAAATTCGGGAGAAAGCCATTGCGCCACTGGCAGCAGCAGAAATAAGCGAAGAAGAGGAATTGACACATGAAGAGCAGCGACTCGAAGAAGAGAAGAGGCTTGGAGACCCAATGAAGGTCGCCCATGATGTCAAAAAGTTCGAACAAGGTTACGAGTTCGTCTACATGCGCCACTACAGAGGCTTATGGAGCGACAGCGAACGCAAAGAAATTGCTTCGATGTTGAAGAAACTCAAAAACGCTGACGACGATGAGCGTGAACAAATCTGGCGTGAACTGGTCAAGACATTCGGAGTTTATTGGCTGACCATTGACTTCGACAAACTCATCAAACTTGCACAGAAAGCATCTGACGAACGCAAAGATGTTTCTAAGGTTCTATCAGACAATCTCAGTCAAGATTTGCCACCTGACAAGATCATCGATGAACTTGAAGATAGAATAGTCAATGTCGCGAGTGTTCATGGTGACTTGCGAATCGTCAATCCTGCAGCTCCTTCCAGACAACTTATTGGATGGACGCTGTTCACTCCTGCCGTCGCGCTTCAGTTTCTTGATGGCACTATCGCACCGGTTCTTCGCGACAAGTTCATCAACAACGAAGATGGCGATAGGATAGTCGCCACTAAGAAAGCCCGCCAACCCTATGTCTGGCTGACGGTTGTGACTGAGAGAGAGCCACTGCTTTGGGCTCCTCCCGGCGCTGTAGGTTCAACGAAGGCGACATGGTCAATGTTTGAGTGGAAAGCCAATGGTGTTGTTTGGTTTGGAGTTCAAAGACCTGATTACCACGAGTTCTGGATGAAGTTTGAAGAGTGGGACGATAATGTTGAGCCGAGAGACGGGAAATGGGTCGTTAGGTTGCTTGAAGGTCAAGGACCGAAAATCGGAGGAGAAGGACCATACTGGCAGTTCTGGTATCCTGAAGGCGATGGGCAGCTTCCGTATGTTCTGACGCACACGCCAGCGCAGGCGAAGCGTGAGTGGAAAGGGAGAAGATATGAATATGTCATCCTCAACTTGGATGTTGTCCCAATTGTTCTCGAGCAATTTGAACACATCGCTGAACTCGCTGAAAGCAAGCGCAAAGTTCAGGAACGCTTAGAAACACTTGACGAATGGCAGGAACTGGAGAGATATTGACGGCGCTGAGCAACTGCTGTTATAATATTCACGAATGAAGCATATTGCATTGGAACGGGATTTGTTGAGCAACTGTAAGGAGGTAACTCTGGGATGGCTGCGTTGCCAGACGAAGTTGCAGCCACTATCGCGAAGGCGCAGGTTGTGCCTGACGAACAAGAGCACCATGATCCGCTCATCAAGCGAGTTCTCGGGAAGTTAGCGAAACTTCTCGCTCAAGCGACAGAGACTGAGGAAGTTAAGTCTGCTGATGACGGCGAGCAGACAGAGCAAAAGGAATCAGCAACATGCAGCAACGGGACTGCCTACGGCTACCCGCCCGCTTACGGTTACCCGCCAGCCTATGGTGTCCCTGCCAATGTAGCAGTGCAGCTCTTGTATGACACTTCAAAGTTACTTGAGAAATTGCTCGATGAAGTTTCCGATGACGAGTTATCCAGTGAAATCAAGGAGCTGAAAGAGCGAATTGCTCAAGCACTTGGGATCAACGCACAAGAGTTCGCAGCACCAGTTGATGTCTTCCGAGAGATGCGCCTTGCTGTTACTGTTTCTCTCGGCACTCAACAAGTTTTGCCTGCAACCGAAGCAGCAGAGCGGCTTAAGAACGCGTGGAACGGATTTGCGCAGGTTGTCATGCAAGGCGAGTATGCCCTTCCTGTCGGAAAGATGTTCGATGCGACTTTCGCTCTTCGTGCTGCTGTTGAAGCAGCGATCAAATCGCTCGGTGCAATGGCTATGGCTGCGAAACTGCAAGAGAACGAATCTGCTGCCGAGACAGAAGACAATGCAGCTGGTAATCAAGATGCAGAACAATCCGCACAAGCTTCAGAAGCCAGTCAGGTTGCAGGTTCAGATCAAGCCGCCGTAGCCGAAGGACAGCCAAATGAAACGATCATGGAGGCTTCCGATTCTGGCAATAACGAACTTGCAGCATCTTCATCGCAGGAAAGCGAGCCAGCGATGATTGACGACAGGTTCGCGAGCATCCTTCAGGAAGCGATCGCACCAATTGCAGGTCGAATCGAAGAACTCATGCAACGCATAGAAGCTGTCGAAAGCGCAATCAAAACCCGCAGGCGTGTCTCCTCCTTCGCCGCATCAAGCAGCAAGAAAGACAACGAAGAAGACCTCTGGCGCAGGTGGCTTTCAGCATCCGATCGGGAGCGCAAGGTGTTGATCCGAGAAGCCCAGAAACTTTTAGCAGCACCTATCCCAATCGATCGCGATTGATCGAAGCACTCTGACAATTGAAATCAACCTCTGGGAAGCCAGATAGCCCCTCGGGATAACTGGAAAGTAAACGACAGCTCCAACGAAAATCTGGAGGTGCAAAACATGAGTGAGCGACTCGAACAAAAAGTTACCGAGAGCTTGCAGGCTGCAGGGATCACTCCAACAACTGAATTCCTCTGGACGCCAGTTACTTCGGTCGTAATGGTATTGCTTGACGGCATGACCGAGCCATTGCTGCTCAAGCGCATTGATCGCATTAAGGGAGACGGTGGAGAATTTGTCAGTTTCTATGCAGCAAAGACAAGGTTCGGTAGGACGAAAGCTTTGAACTGGCGCTCCGAGACTTCTTTTCCCACATTCCAATGGGAATCAGGAGAACGCGTTGATGTGCCTTACGGTGTCTATGCCATTAAGGCTGAAACAAACCGCGCTCTTGAACTGTTTGGTAAGAACCTCGGTAGCGAACATGAGCGCCGCGTCAATGCTGCCCTTCGGGACATGTTAATCACTGTCGAATATGATGCCTTCTTCGGAGCGCATAACCCAGACAATCACAATTACAGCATGGATGGTCTCAAGACTCTGATCCCGAGCAGCAATGTCTTAGCGCTCCAAGCAGAGGCACTTACCTATGATGCTGTCGTTGAAGCAGCGCGGATCGTTAGGTCTGCTGGTGGTATCCCGCGGGAGCTGTATGCGTCCAGCATCGATATTGAGAATGTTGTGAGGGAACTTGCAAAGACTTACGGCATCGGACCTGAGGGACAGGCTAAGTGGTTGACTGGTGAATTACCCATTCCCACTCCATACGGGAACATCAAGCCCATTGTGCATCCTCTTTTCCCTTCAACAAACCAACGCTTCGCTTTCCTCCTTGACCCAGATACTCCAACTGATGATGGACCGTCCATTCACTTACGCTACCTCGGCGATGAGATGCCTCTTCGAATTGACATTCCAGGAGCTGAACTGACTATTGCGCAGGGCTTTCTTTGGGTCGTAGCATTAACAGTCCCTGGTCGCTACTGGCAATCCATGATTTCTATTATTCCGCCTGCTGGTTAGTCGAACTGACAAGCAATCTAACGGCGACCGCAGTTTAGCGTAATTGCTGGCTGCGGTCGCCGTCCCGAACACCGATAGTCGGCTGGTTGACGCATCAAGGAGGGCTAACGGAATGGTTCGTATCAGTGATGCACCTATTCCCGTCTGGGTAAGCGTGCCGCCAGTCTCGTTTCCTGTGTTTATCGGAACTCGCTCAGAAGACCCATACGGTCATTCGTTCTACCAATACTTCACTGGAACTTCAATTTCAAGTCTGCAGCCCATTGATGTCACTGACGATGATGAAAGCCTGTTAGCCAACGCAACTTCTGAAAAGTTGTTGCCATTTGTGTCTCCGTTAGCACTAATGCCGTTCGTCAAAACAGCGAAACTGCAGGCTCTATCGTTTGGGCTTCCTCGTCGTGAGCATGTCATTTTGATCTACGATGATCCATCTGGTCGTTGGTGGCTGCATCAGCCAATTGCCGAAGTTAACAGACTCGTCATAGATGGTGAGGAACTCACTGCATGCGTCGTGAATTCTCAAATCTATGCTGGAGATGAGCAGTTGACCGTTCCAGACAGCAGCAATAGGGCAATTTTCGCAGTCTCTGCGAGAGTAATCGAAGTCCATTACGCTATCGCAGCTGCATCTCCGATAGTTTATGAAGCGCTTCCTTACTTGGTCGCCGCTGCTTACTTGAAGGCTGCCTCTAACGAACAAAGCAGCATCTACGATTCAATCCGAGTTGGTGCGGTGTCGTTCAGTTTCAAATCCGCAAAGGACTTAGCTGCCAAGTCTCGTGAACTTGAGCGGATAGCCTACAGGATGCTCAGGGCTGGTGGTCGGCTGTGATTTCGCTCCCTGCGATCATCGACAGACACGAATTCGAAGTTTACAGAGACGGTGTCCTGAGAGGGAAATTTCGCGGTTGGTTTCAGTCCGTTCGGACGATGGCTCGTCCGTTCTATTTAGTCCCGTCTGATGCTGATTATGTCCTTTATGTCCGCAAAGAGGCGATTGGCTCGTTCAGGTTCGAGCCGGGTGACAGAATTGTCCGAACTGACACGGGCGATGAATTTCAGGTAACTGCTTTGCCAGAAGACCCAAGCGGAGAAGGTTGGCTTTACGAAATCTACCTACAGTATTTGCGATTGGTCACTTGAAGGAGGAATGAACTTGCCTCGGAAACCCGCACGAAGAGTTATTTCAAGGAAAATCCAGTCCGAGTGGCCAATTTTCTACAAATACTGGTCAGGCTTGTATGCAAGAAGCACTGGTGCACACAGAGTCAGGACGATGTATGCTAACACTTTCCGCAAGATTGCAACTCCTATGCTTCCGATACTTCGCCAGTTCTATCTCCGTGCTGGCGACATTGGTAGGCTTCCACCAGGTCATGTAGTCGGTTTCTTTCGTCCGATGGTGACCCAACTTACCGAACGCAAGCTTGATCAGATTCTCGAACTACTGCGAATCTCACCAGAGGCGATTGCGCAAGATCTAAGAGCTTCGTTGCCCAGAATTGAGGCGTTCAAGCGTTTGTTCTCGCTTGTAGGTGCGGACATCGATGACATCGAACGAGCAGCGGAGAGGATAATGCACCTTGCTGCTGACCATGCTTACAAACTCAGGCGAGCAATTGAGACAGAGCGTTCAAAGTTCATGTATCGTGGTGCGAGATTTAGAATCCCGACTTTCCTGCAGATGATTCGACCGGTTGCCCTGAGCCTTCCAGACCCTGAGAGTTTCTCCATCGTTGTTGATTTCTCAACTGTTGGCGCAGTTGGACCATTTCTAAAGGCAGTTCTGGCTGGATTAGCAAACGATGAGACCTACGGTCGGGCTGTAAGGGCACAACTTGAGGGATTGTTTGGCGAGGTCGAAATCTCGGCAAAAGGCGTCCGAATTCGAGATAAGAACACAAGGCGGATGCGATCACTGCGGTTCGAAGAACTCGAACGAGTGGCTCACCAAATAATCGCCAAATACCTCAGTCGTAGGTTGGAGATGTTGTTCAAGAAGGCAGTGAACGACATTTTCTTCGTAGAACCCACATCTGTTAGTCGATGGTTTCCAGCGAGACCGATGGGTCGCAAGTCTCTTGGTGGTCAGGGACTGGCACAGATGCTCATGACCGGTCACGCAGTTTTCATGCCGATAATTGGCAAGAAAGGGTTTGCAGGTGCTTTCATGGGCTTCGACACACAGAAAGCGCCTTATTGGCATGTCGTTCAGTATGGTTTCCACGGCACGATCGAGCCGACAACCTCTCCGTTTCTGACACTGAAAGACCCAGACCCTGAATGGTGGTCAAAGGTCCAGTGGCTCTTCGGAGCAAGGTCGAGACCAGACATCCTCGGAGAGCAGCACATCTCAATTAGCAAGACTGGCGGGACACGGTATCATCCATTCTCGATCACAAAGCAGGGAAGGGTAGTGCATCGACGAGGAAGGCGCACAACGCGAGTTGAATTCGGGAAGGTTCGCATTCCAGTGATGATGCCATCAGGTTACCCGCGCTTCACTATGAGGCTTCACCACACCGCCGAGATCAGGAAAATCAGGGAGCGACAACGCAAAGTTCTGACTTATCAAATCACCATAAGACCGCACCCGATTCGCAAGAAGAGCGTCAGAGGGCAACGAGCATCCCTTTACATCGAGCGAATTCTCGCAAAGATTGCCGAGAGGCAGAAGCTCCTTGAAACAGAGATGTTCAACGCTGCGACGGCATTCATCACGCTCGCAGAAAAGGAATGGACTCGAGTGGCATCGACCTTCGCAGCATCAGGATACAAACTTGGAGGGAAACTGTGATGACAGACTTGGAACAGTTCCTGTCGGTGATTAAAGAGCGGGTCAGAAATGCATTGGTAGAGTTCACTGGCACAGAGCCAGAAATCGCTGACTTGAACGCACGGTCAGAGCCACGATCTGCTCCATACGCACGAATTGGGATACCTGAAGTCGGTCATGATGACTTAACCGTTCCATTGGACAGGCTTGTCGTTGGCGTCCAGATCATTGCCGTCGTCGACAGGAAAGGCAAACCGCCACAGACAGTTCAGTTTGAACTCGCTAAGACTCTTCTGCTGAGCCTGTTCGGAGAAAACCACGAACTTTGCTTGATCGAACTTGATTCTGGTCGTTCGGTTCGGATTGTCCCGTCTGCAAGGGTTACCTTCATCAGCGATGTTGAGTCGATCATCGCTGAACGAGCACCAGACTGCACCTCGGTAGTGGTCATGTTTGGAGCTGAACTTTATCTTGGAGGGAAGGTTATCTGATTTTATTCGTTCGTGATAATATTTATAGGAGACGACTGCGACTGGAATTGCACAGATTTCTTGGCAGCTGTCAACTGGAACAGGAGACCGGAAGCCCGATAGTTCGATCATGAGGTGAGACAACATGTATGCTCGCAGTAACTTCTCATTCGCTGGGATCGCAGTTCAACCGGCGAAGGGCACGGCAGCGACAATCACGACTGCGTTGCCGCTGGCTGGTGGCGAGAGCATTGAGCCTCAATGGGACATCCAGTATTCGGAGCTGCCTGATGGTCAGTGGTTTGATGTTTGGAGCGTTAAGCGTGGCGAATGGGCACAGGGTGATTTGCCTGTCTACTTGCACCCAGACTTGCTTTCTACGCTCGGCGGAGTCCTCACTCTTGGAGCTGACATGCAACCGCCTTATGTGACGGTTCTCGTTGGCATCGGTAACCGCTACACAAAGCAATTGACCGATGGTCGCGTCACTGGAGCACGGTTCTCTTTCTCCAGACGAGACTTGCCTCAGGTTACATTCACGGTTCAAGGTCGAATGGCAACAATCTCGTCGAGCGCTCCTGCGTCAGTCATCGCATTAACAACTCCACCATTCGTGCGTCAAGAAACTTTAGTGTTTGGCACTGTTGTTGCAGGTGGAGTTCAAGACATCGCAGATGCCGCATTTGGGACAAACCACTGGGCAAATCAGTACATTCAGTCCATTGAGGTCAACCTTGAGTTCAACCCAATTGATGCGAACGAGCTAATCCCATTCGGCGACATTCGCCCAATTGATGTCATGACTACGGTTGTTCGAGTGACTGGAAACTTGGTCATGTATTTGCCTAACCCAGTTAACAACGAGATCTTCCAAATTATGAGCGGTTCAGAGTTTGCTTTTGGAGTTTTGCTTGCTCGTGGAACTAAGAAGGCTAAACTCGTTGTCCGAAGGGCGTATCCAGAGCGAATCCAAGTTAACGCCAGTGGCGACAAGACTTCACTGGAACAAGTCACCATCGACTTCAGAGGTCTCGCTCCGATCATCGCTGGAACTATCTATGCGCCTTACAACTTTACGGTTTCTGGTTAATGACGCATTGAACGCTGACTAAGGAGGCGATGTTGGTTATGGAGCAATCTTTCGATCGTCAAGAAGCGCTTCGTGCCCTTAGAGTAGCCATCCGTTCCGTTCGTCGCACGCCTATCAGGATTCCTTTCGGAGATGATGAAAGGTTCTTCATCGAGATCAGAATACCGAGGTTTGCCGAACGGCTTGACCTGCAGATGGCAGCGGAATTGTTTCTTGGTGGTTATGAGAGTTCTGAGCGTCTGTTGAGGTCTCTGCCAACGATCATCACTGCATTCAGGCTTCCTGCGGAAGACGACGACGGCAATTTCGTGCAGGCAATTTACAATGCAGAGCCACTTCCAGACATGCCAGTCATCAATCTAACTCCAACGGATTTGTTCTCTGACGACAGCGCTTTCAATGCAACTCCAGCGCTGATGACTGTGATCATCACGACATTGATGACGCTTTCTGGCAGAACTCAAGCGGTTGCAGCTGGAGTCAATGCGTTGTTGGAACTGTTTCCGGGCACTAATCAGAACTCCACAGATTTACTGGAGCAAGGAAGTTCTGGGATGCCCGGAGATCAGTGATGAGATGTTCAAGTGGGTCTTGCTGATGTTCAACACTTGCATGGAGCTTGCTGCAGTTCTTGATAAGGAGCACCATGACAGGTGGCATCCAATTGTTTGGTTTCTCGCACAGCAGCTTCGACATGAAGCAGAAGAATGGGCGTTAGAGAAAGCGAGAGCGCGGAGGTAGGACTATGCCGCGCGAACTGATAATTCCGTTCCTGATCACAGCGAACTACCAGACATCGCTTGCGATAAGGCAGCTTCGTGGTGAGCTCGGGCAACTTCCTGCCGAGCTCACGGCGATGCGTGCTGCTGCCGCGGAAGTCTACGCAATGGGCGCGATGGGTTTGTTCTCGCTTGGTATGCTGGCGGTCGGAGCGCAGCAGCTCGCATCTGCCTTAGTCTCCGCGCAACAGATGGCTGCTCTCGCTGCCGTTGCGACTGGTCAGTTCGCCGCCACATCCGCAGTTGCGAATGAAATCCTTCAACAGTCAGCGATGGCTTCGCGCAGGTATGGACAATCACTCGGAGAAGTTGCAGCTGCGTTCCTTGAAGCAGCCAGAGCGGGTATGACGATCACTCAAGCTGCTGCGCTAATTCCAGAGGCAATGAACCTCGCAGAAACTTCAGGTGCTGACCTTGCAGAGACAGTTCGGATGACCTTCGCTATAATGCGCAACCTCGGAATGCCGATCACTCGCCAGTTCGCGCGGATGATAACCTCCGAACTTTCGTATGCACTTGACCGGTCACTGATGGACATCGAAGATGTCATGCACGCAATCAAGTATGCTGGTCCAATCGCTGGTCAGCTTGGAGTCCCACTGCACGACCTCTTTGCTGCACTGATGCTCTTGCACGATGCAGGGATCAGAGCGTCTATTGCAGGAACTGGCTTAGCGAGGATGTTAATTCGGTTAGAAGCGCCGACAGCGCAAGCAAGAAGAGAGCTTGCGAAACTTGGCATCGATTGGCATCAACTTCGTCCATCAGCACAAAATCTTGCAGATATTATTGATCTTCTTGCTGCGAACGCTGATGAGTTGGCGATTCGGTTGCTACTTGGTGAGCGTGCGGAGAGAGCGTTCTATGCGATTGTCCAGCAGGGAACTGACGCACTGCGGGAGCATGCCAGAGAGTTAAGGCAGCACGGTGAAAATGCGTCATACGCCGAGCAGAAATATCGAGCTCTGGCTCAGACTCCAGCCCAGAGGTTCCGCGTAGCAATAGCTACGATAAGGAATTCTATGACTCTCATGGTTGAACCTCTCTTTCGGCTTCAACTTACTGTTGCTGAAGCTTTCGCAGGACTTGTTAGAACTGTTTCAGACTCGCCGTTACTTCGTGCCATTTCCAAGATGGTCATCGGTTTTGGTGCTTTATTCGGTGGCATCACGCTTGTGATCTCAAGTCTTGCGTGGCTTGCAGGTCGATTCCTTGAATTGTCGACAATTGGAAGCCACTTCCTGATGGTCATTGATCGGCTCCAAGCATCTCTCGGTAATCTGACGCTTTCAGCGCTTCGAGTTCCGATGCGAGGTTTCGTTGAAGGTTTGAAAGCGTTTTTCCTTCCCGGCGGGTTGGAGCGCATGGCGACTTGGCTTAGCCAAGAGTTGAGGTTTTCCGAGTTGGCATCAGCGATGGCACAGCCGCTTGTTTTCTGGCGTCGTGCAAGGAGAATACCGCCGTTGTTGCAGGTTCTGCCAGAGGAAATTGCCATGCGCCATCGGTCAATCGCAGGTGCAGTAGCGAGGCTTGGAATTCCGCTCCAGCAGTTCTTGTTCCTCGGGCTTGGACTTGGTCCTGTTAGACCAACTCCGTTGCGGTTCAGAGACTATTTGGTAACTTACCTACAAGATCGTGCTTACCAGTATCTGATCGAGTCATTCCGAAACATCCCTGAAGCTCTCCTTGATGCGCTCATCAATGCTGTTGCGCAAGTTCAACTACAACCTCAGACAGTTGCAGCGCTCAAGACGGCGCTGAAGCCTCGCTTGTTCAAGGTCATCAAGGAAACAGAGTTTAAGGGCGACTTCGAACAGTTCTGGGCGAAAGTAAAGTCGGCGATTTCGCAAGGCATTGCAATCCAAGACGAGATTTTGACTGCTTCCGAACTGCAGATGCTTGGTTTCCAGATGACTTTGCAGGATAGGGCTCGTGCTGCGTCTTTGTTCCTGAGAAAGTTTGATGAAATTAGTGCTCAGATGGAGGATGCAGTAAAGCAGCAAATTTTCTCGTTCTTCATGCGAAGACCGGAACTAATGCATGCAGCGCGGATCTCTGGTCGCGCTGCAGAGGTGCTTTCGCATTTTCGTCGCATCGCACCTGACTTGACACTTCAACAATTCTTTCAACTGGCTAATCAGACCTACAAAGCAGTTCAAGAAGCGGTTAATGCTGCGGACATCGAGGCTTTGCCTTTTCTTGCAGAATATCAGCGCAAGGTTCAGAGCGTAATGAGGTCATCCAATCTTCCTCCGATGCTTCGTGCATTGTTTATGGGAACGCTGTCTCTTCCAGCAGATGCGCTTTTAGAGACGATGCAGTTTAACCTCGGAGCGATCGTCGGTTTAGCCACGAGGCGGCTTCCTAATCGGGTTGATAGGTTCAGGCGGTTCTTTGAAAGACTCACCGACGAAGTTTCGATCTACTTCTCCGGCGTCTCCGACTTAATTTCTGCGTCTTTTAGGTTCGGTCTTGGCCTTGCTTCTGCGGTTCAGGTTATTCCCGGAAGGCGTGACATGCGTTCCATTATCAAGCGAATTTCAGACCAACTTGCAAAGTTACGAGCCAGACGATTCCTCGGCATTGCGACACCAGAGGAGATGGCTCAAATTCCGAAACTGCAACAGCAACTTGGCATGATGCTTGGTATCGCTGCTACTACAGAGATTCAAGGAGCACTTGCACAACTCAAACAGATTCGTGGTAGACCGAGACAGGCTCTTCTTGACTTGTTCAAGGCGATTCGAAAGTTCAGGAGTGGCGGGATGGCAGAGCTTCGAGAGGCGCTCCTCAATCTTGGAATGGACATGCCAGACCTCATTGGTGGGCTGCTGCGAGATTCGGCTGCATTCGTCAAGACTGTCGAAGCGCAGCTAGCGCAACTTCCCAACAGTGATGTCTTAATCCAACAGTTCAGAAACATCGCGCGGTCAGTGTTCGGAGTGCATAGAGGGCTAATGGCATTCTTCGGAAGGCAGGGCGTTTCTGGACTGTATGATAATCTCATTGCCCTTGGTTTGACTGAAGAGCAAGCATCGCAAGTAGTTCAAATGCTTACTGCTGGTCTTGTGCAAGCTTTAGCCGAACAAGCAGCCCTCGGTAAACGGTTAGATGAAGCCATCGAATCGTCAAAGCAACTTACCGAGCCAACCTGGCTTGGTCGACTACTGTCGCGGGTTGGTCAGTTTCTGTCCGATGTCGTTGGCGGATTTGTGAACCTGATCAGATGGTTCGGCACACGCGCTCGAAATATAGTGTTGTGGCTGCAGAGACGACCAACGCTACTTCGGATCGGTCGATTTCTGGCTCCATGGCTCAGATCTGCACTGCTTTCAATTCTGAGTGGACTGCATGCTGTCTTCGGTGTTCCATTCATGTATGTTCCTGGTGCAGTCACGCGAGCCCTTGAGACTATCCGGAGACGGCTCAGGAAACTCGGGTCAGACTTGCAACAGGCATTTGCGCCACTAACAGCGCAATTAGCGAAACTTCCACAATTGACGATCGGCATAGACATCTTCCGGCGAATTCGAATTGCTGGAGCGTGGCAGCGATTAGGGAGAATCTTGTCGATCGGGTTCAGGATGTGGCTTGCTGGAGTGTTCCTTGCCCTTTTGACTGACGCAATTCCAGTTGAAGACATTGGAAGAGTGCTTGGCTTGGGCGAGCGACAGATACTCAAAGTGAAGGGAATTCTGAGCTTCTTCCGAAGATTCGTGTTTGGAATGATTCCTCGGACGATCTACGGCATCATCGACATGATTTTAATCGCTCCAATTAAGGGATTACTTAGTCGCAATTTCTTTGGCGAAATCAAGTCTGCATGGCGTCGTCTCGTTGATTACTGGAAAAGTCAATGGGATGCATGGAGCGCTGAACAGGAACTCGCTGCGCGCGAAATGAAGGCTTCAATCGAAAGTTCGACAGACGCATTATCGGTCGCGTTTGCCTCAATTCACGACACTATTGCGAGTCAGACGACTCAGTTGATAGGTCTTCGTAATCAAATTGCTGGGAAATTGTCGGAACTGCAGTCTATGCTCGGAGCTGCGCGTGCAGAAGGACCGATGGTCGCTCCGCCCGGAATTGGGCGAGAGTGGGATCAGATTGGCGAACTTGCAGTTTTCTACAGGTCATCGCTTGAAGACCTTTACATCAATCTCGAACAGTTTAACAAAGTCAGCAACAGGTTACAGGCAATTCTCGCTCTAAGCGAGACAATGAGAGTTCCTGCAGCGGAAATCGCTGATGCTGCAAAGGAACTTCGTAATCTCAGTTTGTCAGCGTGGGAAACCGTGTACAGACCCGACAAACCATGGGTGCGAGTTACACCTGAACTTGAAACGCAGTTGCTCAGAATTGGTCCAAGTGTTAATTCAATTTTGAGCAACTTCAGACAAATCAGAGACCAACTGCAATCATTACCTCCAGAGCAGCGCGTTGCATTCCACTCGCTTATTGAATGGCTCAATAACGCGATCAATACTGGTCAAAAATTTGGGAACATTCTCGATGCAGTCCTCAAAGCTCCAACAGAAAATCGCGAAAAGTTCCTGCAAGCGATGCAGGAACTTGCGTCTGTCATGAACGCCGATCAGTTAAAGGCAAGTGTGTTTGACCCAATTAGAGAGCAACTCAATGACCTGAACGAAAGGCTTACAGAACTTCATCGCCGAGCGATAGAGCTCCTTGACCCACGGGAAGTAAGAGAGCGACTTCTTGCACTTGCGCGTGCGCAGTTTGAGGCGCTAACTGCTCCGTTCAGGGCATTAGCAGAAGCACAACAAGCATGGAGCGATTTTATGTCTGATTTGACTGGAGATTTGACAAGAGAAGCAGTCGATGCCGCGAACAACTTGTCTGCGGCATTCATGAATGTTCTCGAAATTCTCGGACGCCCTGCTCTTAGACCTAAAGAAGCGCTGGAGAAGCTGGCAGACGCATTTGAACTTGTCGGCGAAGATGCAAAGAACATCCGCGTCCACATTCAACGACTGCAGCAATTATTGACTTCAGAGAACTTCATGGCTACGACTCCGGAGGCTCTTGCCGAAGTCAGGTCAGAACTGGCAAAGCTCGGGCGAGAAGTGCTTGAACAACTTGGCAGGATAAGGCAGATGAGGGAAGAAGTTGCGAAATCGCGATTCGAAGCGATGGAGGACGCAATTGAGTCCGTCATAGACAGCTATGATTCGCTTAGGTTTGCAGTCGACCGTGCACTCGAAGCTGAAAGCAGATACCACCAGACCGTCATGCAGGAAGCGCAACTGCGGTATCTGATGATGGTAAGGCTTGGAGTCCATCCAATTATTGCCCAGCAACGAGCTTGGGATTGGGCATGGCAACAACTTAGGAGAAGACCATTGACAATGCCTGCAACGCTTGAGAATTTGCAGTCACTTACTTCGTCGCTTGCTGATCAGTTCGAAGAACTCGGAGATGCTTACAGTTCTACTGTCGCTCGAAGTCAAGCTGCAGGGTTTGCCATGCAGCGGTATGCGCGATACATGACCGCGGCGATGCAGATCGTCGCCCGAACAGGGCGACTGACGCAGCAAGCAGCGACATACATGCAGCGAGGTTACGAATCGCTCGCGCAAGCGTTGAGGCTTAGTCTTGACCTCAGAGTCGCCATTGCAGGCATTGGTGCTGCTTTCAGAGAGTTACGAGACATTTTCAGCGAGCTTGGGACAGAGTATATGTCGGATTTAGTAAGCCGAGTCAGGATGATGCCAGTAATGCTTGCAACTGGGCTTGATAGGCTCAGGCAATTATTCACGCAACGGCTTCTATTGAGCTTCAGAAGAGGTTGGGATGCATTCATTGCGAGGTTGAGAACAGAGCGAGAAATCATGAATGTCTGGCGTGTCCTTTTCCCTGAGCCAGAAGACTTAGTCAATTACTTCCGTGACCTTGCAGATACAATTGGTTCGTGGATTGAACGAGGTTACTTACCTTCATTTGTTGCGATGTCTATGGATCAAGCGAGGACTCAATTTCTCGACCTTCTTAACTGGTTGCGTCAATTCTATCTTGGTAGGCTGCAGCAACTTGGAGAATTAATGTCCTTCGTTCCATTTGGGACTAAGGTTTGGCTTGAACTGCTCCAAGCGCAGTTGCAAGTCGCGAAATCGCTCGATGACATCGAGCAGAAACTTCGGAACATCCGCACAGAGCTTGTCAGTCTGTCGCTTTATGCGATCCTAGAGCGACTTTCTCAGTTCCTGATCACCGAAGGACCGGCACTTTGGGCGTTCATGCGAACAGGAGCGCTCGGTGGCGTTTCGACGCTCAACTTCACCATCCATGTTTCGGCTCAAGATGTCTCAGTCGGAATTCAGCAAGCACTCCAGCAAGCGCAGCGAACGCTTGCTGGGTTTACATACAGGACGATTTTCTAATCCACAGATGCGCCAATAGAGAAGGTTGGTGGTCTGAATGGTAGTTCCGACTGGTCACCCAATTGGCGGCACTGCGTTTGTAGCAGCGCAGCTGAATTGGACTTTTTTCCATCTCGGAACTTGGATTGGCGGCGTCAATGCGCCAGAGGGTTGCAACTTTGTCGCGATAGTTCCATTCTTCTCCGATTACATCGTCACTTTCAACTACGCAACCTATGACCACGACTATCAGTGGTTTCAATATTCTGGACCGCCACTTCAATTGTTCCTCGGCACTTACTACTACGGGACGATTTTTGTCGGTAACATCGCGTTCGGTTCGATGTTCGGTTGGGCTGGTGTGCCTTACTCAATGCACTATTTCCGCATTCAGCAAGTTGGTCTCACCCGTGTTCCGAGAAGTGAGGCAAGTTATTTGTGGCTTCAATGGGCTAATCCTGAACTTCCTGCCTATCTTGTTCGCGATCCTCTCATTGTGCGCTACGACCCGTATGTCTGGGTTGGGACTGAAGCGCTTGTCGCGTGGGCGACGATGGAAGACTTTCCAGATAGAAGTTTCGACGAACTGATGACCGCGAAGAACTACATCGATAAGGAACTCATTCATTTGCCGACTGCACCTAAGTATGTTGGCGAGTTCTTTCCAGTAATGAGAGGTTACATCGGAGGTATGGGTGGTGTTTATGTCAGCACTGTCTGGACTGGCACGCTTTGGTTATGGGCTTGGACGCGAGCTGAGAAACCTTACCATCTGTTTGACGACGAACGTTACCAGTATTTCGATCCCGTCATTAAGCCCGGAGGCAAGGTTTTAGCGGCAGGTTTCCTCAAGGTTGGTTCGATCAGCGTCAGTGCAACTGCGGAGCGACACAAATACCCTCAGCCCGGAGACCCATTGGCGATGAGGAGAATGTTCAATCCTGCACCGTTCGATGCAGTCGAATGGTTCGATGTTCCAGCATTTGTGGCAGGTTATGTCTATGAGCGAAGAGGTTCTTATATCTTCGAGGTCGATTATGGTGCAGTGATTCCGCCAGCTTATGTGATTGAGTATTACGGCAGCGAAGTTTTATTCCAAGTCTGGATCGCGACTAATGTTCCAAGCGGTTCTGTTTTGCTTCACCAAGCTGTTCTCGCCTATCCACAACGCGTGGAATTTCGCCCGCAGTCTTACAGCAATTTACTGAATGTGCTAATCGACTGGGTTTACTACCTCGCAAATCGAGACAGGTTTCTTCTCATCTCCGATTATTCCGACGCTCTCGTGGTCACGCCAGAAGAATCGAGAAGTGAGGAAGTCGCGACTTTCACGGCGTGCAACATCAAATCTTACAGACCATTCGGAGGCTATGTTACGAATGAAATGGAAGATGGATGGGAAGTTAAGTTTCGCTACAGAAGCTTGTATGCCTACAACTTCGATGCCGTTTATTTCAAGCGTCGAGACGGCGCTGTGTCTTTCGAGGGTTGCCAACCACTTGCGATAGTTCCGCTCAGTGGCGGCTTGCGTTGGTTAGTGCCAGTTCCATTCGAGTTAGATCCGTGGTCATTATCGATGGAAGATGAACTCTGGGAGCTTGTAGACCCGTATCACTGGTACTTGCGATGGGACAGTACTGGCGTGCCGATTAAGATCGAAGACCCAATCCCTGTCTACACGAATTTGCCGAACAATCGTGTGATTGACCTGGAAAAGCCACACAGGTTCTTCTACGAGGACATCACCGTCCTGACACACCCGGGATCTCCGCGTCCTCCGGTTGTGTTTATTGGCTCTACGATAAATCGTGCGTGGAATGACCCAACCGGCGACTTCTACATTGACATTGACGCCTTCCCGCCGTTTCATTACCGCGTAGTCTTCGCCGGTTCATGGATGATTCCAACACCAATCTACAACGCTGAAGGTAATGATCCTTACAACATAATGCCCTCCCTGCAACGCTTCATTCAACGCAGATTTAAAAACGAGCGTGATATTCATTCGAACATCATCAGCGATGTTCATCTACGGATCAAGACGAAGGTGAACATGGAATTCGTCGAGTGTGTAGTTACGAAGCCGTTAACTTTCTTCGAACATCGCACTGGTCGCGGTCAGGATTCTCCGGTTGGAGGAATGTATCCACATGTGTGGGCAATTCCGGTTCTTGCTGACCCTAGAACTATTCCAGAATCTAACTGGATACATCCATCAATCGAATTCTGGTGTCCAGACAGCTTCGCAAGCTTCAGTGTGCGAGGAACGGCTGCAATTCCAATAGTTATCGGGAGGACAATGTGTGATGCTTCAACACCTGGCGAATTTCTTCCGACGTGTCTGCGAATAAACATCAATCCACTCAGCCCACTCATAGCTCAGCCAAATGCAACCTACAGGTTCGTCCGTTGGTTCTGGCAGTCTGAGAGCATAATCAAGTCAATTTCTGATTTCTTTGATGCTCTCGTGACTGGTTATCCAAATGAAACTTTCCCTGAGACTATTACCGAGCACGAATTTCAAACTTCTGGTCCACCGTTTCATGCAGTTGGAAGCAATTTGTGGGCAACTATTCAGGTCCCAGACAAAGCCTATCCTGTTCCGGCACCATTCATCAGCGGCGGTGCAAAGATTGTCGGTCTTGGAAGCCTTTATAAGTGGGCTAAGCAGGAAGGGCTTGCAGTACCAGAATGGTTTGAGCGCTACATTTCCAGAAACGGCGAAGATGGAGATCATTTCCTGTCTGGGAAACTCAAAGCAACGATAGTCTACGCAAGTTACTGGCCTATAGACCCTGCTTATCTTCAACTCTATGTTTGGAACTATCGTGGCACAAACCCTTACAGACACTTCAGCCAAGCTCTCGACATTTACGGAGTCTTCAATGAAGACTGGAGGTTTGGAACAATTCTGTGGCGTCCACCGCTCTATGACGACTACAATTGGGCAGGTCTGGCTTACAATCGATGGTTTAGCTTCACTAACAACCGTGCTCGCTTGCTGATTCCAAACCGAGGCTGGGTTGAAGAGCTGCCTGCTGGAAGGATGGTTCGAATTCCAGATCCGCTTGAAGTCTTAGCGCTCTATGGAACTGCAACTTATCTTGACAGGGAGGCGATCTTTGTGAAGCAAATCGTAACGCTCGGCAACACAAGCGTGTTGCTGCTGCCGAGACACGCAAGATATGATGTGCTTGGCAAAACCGTGCCATACTTCACGCAGGATGGCGGGAACTGCCCGCTGTGGATGGGAGAACCGATTATTGGCGTCGATGGCATTCCTTACGATGATGGCAGGATCGTCGTCTATGTCTACTCGGTTCGCGGCGTCTATTCATTCGTGCTGACACCCTCTGGCGTTGAGGACTGGGCATTCGAGCCAATTCCAAAGTGGTATTGGAAGCTTTTGACCGGACAGGAGAAGTGAATCTAACAGGAGCTTGAGTTTGCTTGCAAACGGTGATTTGAAGTGCCAATTGAGACTCGGTTTCCTTGGCTAATTCAAGGCGTCAAACCGCCAGTAAGCACTTCTGTGACGCTGTTTCCGTTCGGCTCAATGAATTATTGGACCGAGTTGCCGTTGGATTACTTTAGAGGTTCATTTGTTCGGTGGGCTGAAGATGTTTGGGTCCCAGACTACCGAACTTGGATCTGCCCGATAGTCGGCGGAACTTATGCCATCTTCGATGCTTCTGGCTCAGTCGTTGCAACTCCGAACTACGAAGTGACAGATTACTTTTGCCTCTTGCCCTATGGCTACAAAACACTTGTGGTTCATCCGACGCAATCCATTGGCGGATTGAATTATTTCACCTCGATCACAATCGAACTTCTCCTTAGACCGCAGCACGAGTTCGGCTACATTTTATCGCCAGACAGGTCGTTGGTGCTTTACATTTACAACTGGACGGACAAACTTGATGTCAACTTAATGTATCACGGCACCGAAATTTGGACGAACACTTTCACTGCCTACGGTCACACGCACAGAACAGCTCTGGATTACACGCCCTTGAGGTTCACGATTTCGTTTGGGCGTCGTGTGCACAGGTCTACGCGATACTATCGACCCGTCGCAGGAACTGCACAAATAGCTTCCGGAACCGAGTATTGCCTCTTCATCACAGGTTTGTCGGAGAATCCCGTCTTTCTCTCCTGGCTTGGAGATCCTGTTGTCGGCAGCGTGAACGCTGGTTCAATCTGGATAGACGCCTTCCCAATTCAGACTGGAACTGGGACTGTTTGGAATCTGTCAGAGTGCTGGATGCGGCTGTTCGTCAATGTCCCTACTTATCGTTTGTTCACTCTCGCAGGAACTTCCCTTCCAATTCCCGGTGCGACTTGGATTGAAGAACATTGCCGTTACTACAACGCAAATCTGCAGACATCCGTTGACTGGCGTGGCAACATCAACCTCAGCATTTCGTGGACTGAGACGCAACTTCCTTTGATTTCCAAGCTCGTCATCGGAACTACTCGATACTTTCCGCCGACTCCGTTTTCCTACAGCGCACCAATCCAGCATGTCAGTTACACCGCTGAACTGACATCGGACGCAATTACAGCTTCTGCGCAACTTGAACTCAATCCGTTCAGGCTGACAGATTGGAGCAACTACCAGTGGATTGCTTATCCTCTTTCACGGTATCGCCTGAACATTCCGATGCAAGGAACTCTATATGTTGGCGCTCGCGTTGGCTATTCGGTCAATGTCGAACAGAACGCAGTCAGAGTCTCGGTTTCACTTGAAGACAATCAGGCGCTACTGAAACGAATGACGATTGATATGCCGGTCTCTTACGATTACTGGCGCTCATCTGACGCAGCGAGGGACTTCCTGTCTCGATTCTCGATGGCATTCTTCAAACATCCGATGGCTGCCGATGTTCCGTTGCTTCCAGAGTTCTACGGCGAACGAAAGACAACCTTTGCTTGGCGTCCGCAGCTTGGTGAAACTGCGCTCGATTTCTTCAACAAGATCGCGCAACTGAACGGATGGAGAATTGATTGGACGATTTACGGCACAGTGATCGCGTTGCCAAAGTGGGAACCTGTAGGAAGCGTTTGGATCGCACTGTGGCCGTCCGATGATGTTCTGCTGCGGTATTCCGACTTCTATGTCAGTAGATTAAGACTTGATGTCAGCGACTATGACAGGCGAAACATTTTGATTCTCTATGGCGTTGATGCCTACACCAACGCCGATGTCATTGGTATCTGGGCAGACCTTGAAGCGTTCATGGTTCCGACTTCTGACCGCTACATGCCCATTGCAGTTCCTGCGTTCGTCTTGTTCGACAAGCCAGTCCCTTCTGATTGGCTTCAAATTCTCGGAAACTGGATGAGCCAGAGGTTGTTCGTTTCGCCGTTCCAGATTGAATTTGTGACACCGCTCTTCATTGGCATCAAACCCGGAGATATCATCAAATTCGCCAATCCCAACCCGATGAACTTTCACAGGTATGACTTCGTCGTGATGCGTGTCCAGCACGAAATCGGAAGGGAATATTCAACGGTTGTGAGTGCGATTGCCTACAAGCAGAACCAGTAATGTCACAGCAGAGGTTCGACAAGTTTCCAGAAGATTGAGATTTCTTCTTCGAGTGATGGGACATTCACTGGCACGAATGGGTCAAGCGGTCCGAGAAGCAAAGAGGTTAGATACTCTGCATCGAACCTTGCGACCAAAGGGATGAATTTCTTGAACGGTTGTGCAAGCGGAGAATTATCGTTAGCCAAGATCGGTCTGCCCATCCTCAGTAGTAGTGCGATCCTTGCAGACATTTCTCCGTCAGCTGCATGCGGCGGGTTCCAGATGATGAACGCTGAACAACGAGACAACTTCTCGTGCAATTCTCCTCGCTTGAACGGTCCGACGAAATGTTGGCAGTTCGAAGGTGCTTCGTCTATTGCTCTTTGGAGCAGTTCCATTGGAACTGGGTCTCTGAAGAATGGCGATGAAGTCCAATAACCTTCGAACCGAAACTCAGGAAGGCGCAATGCAAGTTCGTTCAGAAGCGTCGCTGCTTCGTGCTTGTAAAAGCCAAACGAACCAATGAGATTAGGTTCGGGATTTGTTGTCGGCGGATCTCCGATTGGATTGGGCAAAATTCCATCAGCGTTCATTCGATTGAACAGCCGTTCGGTTGTGACCCAAATCGCGTCCGCAAGGCTTGTCATGAACACGGCTTCGTCTTCGTATTGAAACTCCCGATGTGCCCAGACGACGATTGGGCACTTCAATTGTTTAGCGACTGACGGCAAGTGCCACCTGTAGAATTCCCAGTAACCAACATGATACGGAATGATGACCAACTTTGGCTTACCTAACCTGAACGCGTGCATCATTGGAACGACGATTGAGTTCGTCCTTTCCGCCCAGATAGTTGCAGCTTCACGGACACCGCACGGATGAGTGTTTGTTACGAGCCAGACAATTTGGTCATCTCCGATAGTTTCGAGTTTTCTGTCTTGACTGCGCTTTATCAATGGCTTCACAAGTTCTTGCCATTGCTTGACATAGCCATCGACAGTCTGCAATGGCAGACGCTCTGGCACTTGAGGCGGTTCAGTTTCCCTTATGATTGCAGCAGCCTTCCTGACATCTGGCAAGTGCACGAAGCCATGCCAACACTCATGATTTATGCCAGCTTTGCGAACTGTCGGAATTGGAACAACTCCTGGTAGACCTGCAAGTTCTTCGTAGCCAGTGTGGATCGGCACGAGCACTGGCGTTCCACAGCGCAACGCTTCTCGGACGGGCAAGCCATAGCCTTCTCCTGCTGAGAATGAGATAAACCAGTCGAGTGAATGGTAGAATTCAGCAAGTTGACTGTCATCAAGGTCGAACAGCAATTCATCTGCAGCTTTCTCGAGAAGCGATTTAGCTTCTTTGTCGAACTTGATTTCTGGAGCGCAGACGCAAACTATCCTGTATTTTCTCGGCAGAATTGACCGAAGTTCGACCCATGCCTGCAAGTTCCTTCGGCGCGCAGGATGAATCAAACCGCCGATGCGATAGGTTCTACCAGACTTCACCTTGTATGGCAGGTCTTTGACTGGCGGTCTGATGACGCGGCAGTCAGAATCAGGAAAGAGTTCTGTCATAAACTTGGAGACGACGACGAGAATGTCGGCTCGCGGAATCAAGTTAGAAATTGAAGCTGGCAGTGTGTCGAACTCCCACGAAGTGTAAAGGATGACTTTTCCCTTGACCGTCGACAACGCTGCGATCTCCTTCGGATAGTAGAATGGCGGTCTGTAGAAAGCGTTCTCAGAAGTTATGCCTCTCAGCGCGATCACGACGCCATCGAAGCCTCTGATAATTGAGCAGTCGGTTACTACCCGAGCATTCGGAAATGCTAACTTCAAGCATTCGCTTTTCCAACCGTAGCCAGAATGACGACGGTAGATGAATGGTTGATAGACGACGATTTGTTCTCCAATCACCTTGTCTTGTGCCATTCAACAGTGCACCTCTTTCTGCGCAGTTCAGGCTTGAAGGTAAAAGTGATGGATCGGAGTTAAGTCATCTGGAAGGATAAGTTCGACCTCATCTGCGAACCTTTCACGCAGAATTTGTTCATCCCAGAATTCTCGCATTCTCTCAGCCCAAGATGACCACGCTTGAAGCCAAGTTCGCCTGAATTTTCTCCAACTCTTGACCGCAGTGTTTGTAAGCAATGTCATTGCGTCTCCGTCGAGCGCAAGCGGAACTGATGCGTAGATTGAACAGTCCTTCCTTCCGAGCGTCACAGTCCGCCAGAAAGTGCTTTCATCTTTGAGCATTATTGGAATGTGCTTGAGTGAACTTGCAGCGGCGAGTTTGCTTAATCTTGCATCGGCGTCGTCGTGTTGACCAAAGACCATGATGGCAGAGTTGGCAACTTCCTTAAGTAATCCATCGAACGCTGAACCGTTAGCCGACAGTTTCCATTGTTTCCCTGCAATTACAGGAGCGCGTTTAACCGTTCCAGACTGCCTTGCGAACGGAAAAGCAAGCCAAGTTTGAATGCACTTAGCACCAAGTTTGCCTGCCCAATCAAGGTAGATTGGATCGGTCGGAGTGTGCAGGACTAAACTTGCCTTTTTGCGCCTTACGATGTCAGCAACAGTAGAAGCCATTGCGAAATGAGCAAGCCAGTGTGGACGAGAGTCCCGCTGGACATTAGCCCACAAAACGAGCCTGTGATGGCTCGTCATCTTCTGCACAAACAACCACGACCTTGAGTTGCTTTGAAGCAGTTCACCAAGTTCGACATAAATGACATCGAACCTATCAAGCGATTGAATGTCCTGCTGGATAGTCCCTTGCAAAATCGAGCGCTTCGTGTAAAGCCAGTTCATACTGTTTCCACCTCAAAGCAGCATAGTAAGCCATTCCATGGCTTTCTGCACGATCTTCTCTGTCATTGCAGTCAAAGCAAAACAGAGTGGCTGCTGTGTCACTGGACAGAACGGGCGGTTTAGATGGCACGGGCATGGTTTGCCCATCTCAATGTCCAGAACTGTTAGCCAGTCTGCGTTCCTGAACCGTTCAGGAATTCTCAGGTGTGACGGAATCGCTCCAAAAACTGCCAATGTTGGTTTGTTCAGCATGATGGCAAGGTGCGTTGGCGCAGTGTCAGCGCCGATAACGCCATCGGCAGCAGCAACAAGTGCCATCCAGTCTTCTGGATGCGGCATGTTTCCACAAGGGAATGGCAGTGGCATGTTAGATGGGCTCGCAAAGTAAATAGCAGCGCGGTTCTGGAGCGTAAGAGCAATCTGGAGCGCTGTTGGAACTGAACGGGTGGCAGCAGAAGCTGTCAGAGCGATAACGATTCTCGGTCGTCTGCTGCCGAACCACTCACGCCATTTCTCAACGCCTTTCTCTTCCAGCCATTTTGGAAATAAGCCAGTGAAGTCAAGGTCATTCTCATTCAAACCAGCCCGTCTGGCGTATCGGGCGGTCGAGCTCCCTGCACCTTCATTCTCCATCTCGCCCGGAATGTCTTCCATGTTCAGCACAGCGAAATCACGAGGAATTTCGTCCAGCGTTGATGGAAAGTGCACGAATCGCATTGGAACTTCAGACGGAAACGGGTCCATTGCAGTCTGGAGAACGAGGTTTCGTTCGGGTTCTCTAATCTTCGAAGCGATAGCCTTCATCACTGGGAGCAAATAGAATAAATCGCCGTAACCACCTGCACGAATAACCCAAACCTTTTCGTTTGGGTCATCGTAGCGTGGAACTGTCCTGAAGCCGTATTCCTCCCATTTAAGCGGCTTCAGTTCAACTCCGGGAAACCTCGCTTCCAGCGCAGAAGGCTGCCCAAAGACCATTGGAGTGGCGTTTTGAGATTCCGCAAGATACCAACGACCCGGTTGAAGGAAACACTTGAACACTGGATCGTAGACTTCATTCTTCACGCGAAAGATGTGCATATCTTCCCTGACTCTCCTTTCATTGAAGAATTCTTGTATTCCCGTTGTAATAATTTAGCACGACTGGACTGCCAAAGCAACGCTTGGACGACAATTCTTGCGCTTGTATCTTCAGATTGCTATAATTCAACTTGGCTTCGCTCGAACTAACAGGAGGTGCTAACGAGTGCATGCCGTTAGAGAAGTTCATGACCCTTCTGTGTTTGATCATTCTGGCGGTTCTGTTGATAGCCTTTCTCTTTCAGAGTCTCCAAAGGTAAAGTTCGCAGTCATCGCTAATCCTCTAAAACGGTGTGGTGTCCATCTGACTGCAGTCCAACAAGCACGAGTTCTCAACTGCCAACTATTGACCGAACCACTGCGCGCGGAGAATCTCGATTTCGCCTATGTCCATTGGCATCCGAACTTTCTCTGGCAGCATCCAAACTGGGCCGCTGAACTCAAGAAGTTGGAAATTCCAATAGTCCTAATTGTGCACGATTACATCATGGTCGAACCAGTTCGAAATGTGATTGCGTTCGTTGCCTTTGATAGGAAGGCAGTTCCTATCAGCCAAGCGATTGAGATTCCAATGCCATTGCAGCAACCTTATCCATTCGTTCCGAGAACTGAACCAGATCCAGACTTAGTCGGTTTCTTTGGCTTCTATGGCAGCACGAAAGGATGTTGGACAATTCTCGCTTACGCGCGAGAGCACAAACGGAAAGCACGGTTCATCACGACTTTGCACCCGTTTGCGCCTCACTGGGTTGCATCCGAGTTCGAAGAGTTCGTTACGACCGCGAGAAGGTTAGGGATGGAGGTAATTGATGAATGGCTTGAAGGGCAGGAACTTGCGGATGTAATGGGAGAATGTGGGTTCTTTGTGGTAAAACACTCAGCGGGAGGGCTTGGAGCATCAGCATCTGTAACTTCGCCGTTGGCTGCGAAGCGCCCAGTTTACGCAGACAAACGCAATCCGTTCATCAAATCGTCAGCAGATTTCGTCATGCAATTCGACTTTGCACACTATCCGACTCAAGATGAACTGGAAGAAGCATCAAAATTGATTGACGAAGCATGGAGGGTTCTTTCTCCGACAGAGATTTGGGCATCGTTGCACCGCTTGATTGTTGACATCATACACTCAAGAGTGCATAATAGAATCGAACTGAGAACGGAATCGAGGTGATGGCATATGAAGGCAGCTTTCGTAACAGGTTTCTGGAGGGTAACAGAAATGGCTAAGCACAGGATTGAGGCAGTTACAGCGATGATATGTATCACGATACTGGAAGGCATAGCACTGATGAAAGGCATTGATGGAATGTTTTTGTCGACGGTGATTGCCATCATTGCTGGTCTTGGCGGTTTCTGGATTGGGAGAACGACCAGCAACGGGAGTAAAACTAATTCCTGAAACGGGAGGCGCATAAATAGTTGAAAATTGTCTGGCTTAAAGGCGACTATACTGGCAAAAACAAAGAAAGACAGCGGCAGGCGGAGAAAGAAAAATGCGACATCGTGATTGAGTTCCACTTCAACTCTGCAGGTGATAGAGCAGCATCAGGGACTGAAGTCTGGCACAGACAACATTCGATATTCTCTCGTCAGTTGGCATCAATTCTTCACGATAAGATTACCGCTCTTGGGTTCAAACCGCGTGGTGTCAAATCGGCAGTTCCGACAAGCCGAGCATCGTTCATCAATTCGTACCCACCAACCTGCCTCGTCGTCCTTCTTGAGCCTTGTTTCGTCTCAAACCGATCCGATGCAGAGAAGCTTCATCAAGATGGCTTCATGGACAAACTTGCGGGTGCTATTGCTTCTGGCATCAGAGATTTCATCAAAACTGCTACCCACAGGAAGTTTGCTGTCATTGGTCTCAGTGTCGGACACAGATACAAAACGAGCAATCCAAACGACAAAGGAGCATCGTGTGTCTTTGGAGACTGGGAAGCCGATCATGCAGAAGATTTAGCGAGAAAGGTCGCTGAACTGCTGCGGTCGTAGATCAACTTTTGATGAAAGGAGGTGCCAGGCGAGATGGCACGCAGGAAGCGCGCAAAGAAATCTAAGGGTGCGTAAGTAAACTGCGAAGTAACACTCAGCGCCCAAACGCCGAGAGGGTTGTCTTGCCCTCTCGGCGTGTTTCGTTTTGTGCCTTTGTCAGGACTTGCGTCTAACCAGTAGGCGCTTCAAAATTACCTGCGTGATTGGTCTAAAATTCAGTGGACTTTGGCAACTGAAACTGTCAAGTCCGAATTTCACAAGAAATTTGCTGAAAAATACGAAAAAATCAAGTGCGCCGGGCAGGAATCGAACCTGCGACCCCCGGATTGGAAGTCGGGTGACCCCTACCCTGAGCCACTACCTGACCCAGTTCTAGGAATGACCAGAGAGCCTGATTATCGGGATAAGTTAGTTTGGTATTACTTGGTTTGGTATGATCGAAATACAAATGAAAGAATAGATGATTGTGAGATAATTATGATTTCAGCTAAAACAGCACATAAGTGGGCAGCCGATCAATATTGGGCACCACCTAGATATTTCAAACCAAAAGTAACAGCAGAGACACCATTTCATATACCCACGAGACCTACTTTAGGGTTACCACCAATCGCTTGCGAGAGCATTCCATAAATAAGGAGGCGACGATGATGTATCATTTGAACAGAATACTAATAATTCAAGGAATCTACATTCTTGTAGCATTAGTTTGTTTTGTTTGGAGTCAGATTCAATACCCTTCATTAAAATCATTAAAACCGGGCCAAGAAGTCAAAAGCAATGGTGTCTATATTATTCGTGGAAAGGCTGAACGTTCTCTTGGTTTGACAATTCAGGATATGGAAGACTTAATTTATGGTGTTGAGGAAATCCCCAGCTTCGCTCCTGTTCCTAACCCATATAACGGGAACCATACAAATATTTTCATTGATGGTGAAGGTATGATTATTCTAAATCCTATAGAGTATTCTCTAACAGAAAAATACATTCCCATAAAGGAAAAATATTTTGGATCTTACATCGAAAGGATATGGTACAATATAGATGCATTAGAAGAGTATTATTTAGGTTTAATAAAATGGTCAGATTTATGCAAAAAAGATCACATACATATAAAAGTTAATATTTTAGATCGACGGATTGAATATCAAATCCCAGAGGGATGGCCGAAGAAACCGAAAGCGGAAGTGCCTGTTGGAGAAGAAGCATATTGGATTACTCATATAACCTTGATGTTTCGTTTGAAAAGTGTATATGTCATTATAGAATCTCGTGACAAAGGTTTGACAGAGGCACTAGCATTCGGCATTGAGTATCGAATTCAGCAACATCCGAAGAGATTAGGGATGGTGCAAAGACCTTTAACAGTTTTAGTTGCAAACCAACCTGTTGTGCAAGGGAGAACTGTCTCTTTGGCGGGAGTAACAGTCGCTCCCCTTTCAACCCTTGAACCCGCTCAAGTTGTCTTAGAAACGAAGCGGACGAAGACGGAGTGGATGGTGACGGCGAGGCGGAATGGGCAATGGGTAAAAGTTAAGGCGTTTTCTTGGGAGATGGAGACGGACAAGGGGAAGGTGAAGTTGGAGAGACCTGTTTTCCCATACAAGGGCGAATTGGTTGTTCCTTTAAGGCAAGTTGCAGAGGCTTTAGGGATTTCTGTCCAGCAAAAAGGACAAACAATTGCTTTGCTGCCAAAGTAGTTGCCCCACAATTCAGTGCTACTGCGGCACTGAGAACTTCAAAGTTCCGTCTGGGTCGCGGACTCGGAGGGCGAGAGACCAATCGCCACCGCCGTTCTCAACTTTGACGAGCAACAGGTTAGTTCCTTGCTTCAACTTCACCTGAACTCTGTCTTGGTCAATTGTCAAGCCTCGATGGGCGTGGTTGCTGTGAACCAATTCGCCGTTGAGCCAAACCTTAACACCGTCGTCGCTCCCAATTAGCAACTCAGTGGTCATGTCCTTCGGCGCTTCAATAATTGCCAGTGCGTAAGCGACGACATTGGTGTTGGGCTTAAAGTGTGGGAGCAAGTTGAGAACTCCATCCACTGCCTTCACCCGCTTCCACTCGGCAGCCTTCAGCAACTCGTCCAAAGACTTTGCCCGTTCAGGCGGATAAGCCTCGTCAAAGCCTTTACAGTTCTCGTTGGGGAACGGACCTGCAACCAGCCAATCGGTGACGAACGGGCTTTGAGACCGCAACTCAAAGCCGAGGACTGCAAAGATGCTTTTGCCATCCCCTTCAACGCGAATCGTTTGTCCTGACGCAATTTTGACCACTCCCAAAGGAACACGCACCACTTGCCCATACTCCCGTTCACCGCGCAAGTCAACAGTTCCAAGAAGTTGGTCACCGAGGAAAACTCTGACCGTCCCAAAATCGCGCCGTTTGACAAAGTAGCCAAAAAGTTCGCACCTATCAGGTGACACATCCTTGACAGGCAACGAGAGGGTTTTTTGAGGCGGTCGGACGACAACGGCATCCATCCCTCCAGAATCAGTGAACCTGAACAACCCCAAAACTTCAACGCCCTTCTGAGGCGTCACCAGTTTAGCAGCCACAAGTGAGCCCGGCGGAAGGGTGACGGGTTGGCGTGGAAAGTGCAAAACGGTTGCAGGTGGAACCTTGAAGAAATCAGTGTGCGGTTCAGTTTGATACCACCAAGCGACGCTGGAATACTCAACGCCCTCCGTATCGCTCATTCCACCGTGCTCAATTTTCAGGTCGGCTTCACGCTGCCAAACCACTGCATCGTTGATGTGGATTCGGTAGGCGACGATGCTGTTATCGGTTTTGCGGACGCAACCGTGTAGTGGCGCAATGACATGACCGGTCGCGAAATACCAGCCGCTGTTGTAGTAGTCTTCCGTTCCTGTCCCGTTGAAGACTCGTTCGCCGTCAACATCAAACAACTCGTCGCCCTCAAGGAAGCCCAAGCCGGCGGCGCTTTGCATCGTCATCGCTGCACCGACGAAATGACCCTTTGAGTTCTGAGCCTTCATGAACTGGTGCGGTTTGCCTTTCTCCGTGAACCACCAGAACCATTTGGCGTGGAAGTAACCCATTTTTGCCAGTTCGCTGGGGTTCACCGCTTCGGTGACAACGGAAATCCTCAAGTTGAGTGGCTCGTTCAAGCCGTTTTCCACTTCAAAGCGAGCAGATTTAGCGAAAGGCATCGGGAAGAAGCAGTAACCAATCCCTTCATCGGTGAAGCCGATGAGCCGAGAGTAGAGGTAGACGGGACCGAAACCGCTGCCGAAGAAATCGCCGATAGGCGCTTCAACGCTTGGCGACTTTTCTCCATCCCAGTAAACGCGCAGGATGGCTTTCCGCCAAGCCAAAAATTGCTCAGGCGAAATCGCGATGAACAGACCTTTAACCATCGCCGGTCCTCGCAACTCAAAGACTGTCTTGCGGCTCTTCGGGTCAATAGTGTGTTCCTCAAAGGACAATTTGGCGGGCAAGCGAATTGGCGATGTCCACTCCGTCAAGACATCCCTGAGGGCTTTCATTTCCTCACCGCTCAAAGGGAACTTGAGGGTTCGCACTTTTGTGCCCTTCGGGAATTGCACGATGGTCACATGGTAATACATCGGACCAGGGTCTTGAACGGTGACCCTCATCTTTTGAGCGAAGGGCATGGGGAAGTAACTGACGACGCCGCCACTTGACGGCATGGCGATCGGCGGTTGAATTGGTGGGAAGCGCCCCTCAAAGAAATCTCGCATTGGGCAGTCAATGACTGGCTTTTCCATGTCGTCCAAGTAAATTCGCAGCCGACCCCTCGGGTTCGCCGACCAAATTCTGACGATTGCGCCAGGACCGTCTGCCTCAGCCAACACAGCGACATTCCCTTCAACCCTCAAAAAGTTGCCCGCATCAGCATTCCCACCAGTTCGGTCGTAACTTGAAAATTGCACGCACTTCCAGTCTCGCAGGTAAGGTAGGTGGTCAAAGGAGATGAGCCATCGGAGCATTGTGTCAACGCCGATTTCTTTTTGCAGCAGCGGCGATTGAGCAGTCGCCAAACTCGCCATCAAACCGATAACCAACATCGCCCACCAGTTTCGCACGCAAAACCACCTCCATCGCTTTTTCAGCGTCCCTTTGTCCCTGAAGGATTTTGACGCACCGTTCATCGTTTCAACCACCCAACCTCGCAGCATCGTGTTTGGGCACCGCCGTATTGCCTGAATTGTCACCTGTGACGACGCCTTGATGAACAGCCATTGATGCGTTGCCTAAAATTTAGGCAGGCGCATTGGCTTGGCTGATGGCGACTTTGGGCGGTGATGCCAAATGGAACAAAGCCAACCGCTCCGATTGGAAGCGAAACGGGTGAACCGTGTGGCGGGATGGCTGCTGGCGGTGCCCGTCGGATTTTTGTGGCTCTTGGCAGTTGTCTTTGCCTTACTAAGCCTCGCTGCCCTTCTCCAGAACGGAGCAGTCGGTCTTGCATCCGGTCTCGTTACAGGTTTAGTTGTCCTTTTGGCGATACTTTTGACAGGCAAAGTCCACGACGCTTTAGCCGTTTACGAATTCACTCTGCAAGATGTGAGCAAGCGATCACCGTTTCGGGAACAGCGAGCCAATTGGTCGGAAGTATCGGGATGGGCAATCTCCGAGAGCGATGGCATTTGGTGGCTGTTGGACAAGAAAGGGCGAGTGCTGCTTAGTCTTGAATGGCACACCCTTCCCGAAGAACAAGTGCCTGCCGCAAAAGCGTTCGTCGTTGACCATCTGCGTCGTCACTTTTTAGCCATGCCATCCGCCCACCAAACCTTGCTATCACGCTTAAGGCATTTCCGTCGCCTGAGTTTGGGGGCAGCACTGCTATCTATTCTGGGACTCCTCGATTTTGCCAGAAAGCCAGGGGAGAATGTCATCGCTATGATGGTAGGAATGGCATTAATCGCTGGCATCTTGCTGGCGGGCGTTATCATCTTCTCGGTGTTCGGTCGGGCGAAATTCCTCGTGTGCGGTGATTGGTTGATCCGGCTTGCTTTAGGGGTCACCATCCACTTGCCTTCTGTCCAGCATCTTGAGCGGGTGTCTAATGGCATCGTTCTCGTCGGGGCGGACGGGCAGAAGATTTTCATCCCATCCCACCTGACAGCCCTTTGGGACTACCTTCGCACCCGCCTGCCGTCAGTTGGAGATTTGGAAGAGCGAACATCCCAGCAAGCCTAAATGATGTGCGGAGTGCAATGGCGAAGTGCGGAGTTCTGAGTGCGGAGTGCGGTTAGTAAGCGCTGAAATTTTTTCGTCAGTGCGAAAGCACTGCCCTCCAGAAATGTCATCCACCAGTCGCTATCTTTCCCGACTTGCCGATTTGCCGATCTCACGATTTGCCGGTAAGTTCGGCTCGGCAGAGCCTCGCCCTCCCAATTCATTCCGTCACCCGTCCCTCGTCCCGCGTCCCACGCCCCGTTTTAAGTCGGTGGCTACGAAAACGAAGCCTGCTGAAGCAGGCTAACTTAGAAGTTGCGAGTGTGGTTTGTGCGTTCAAAGAAAAAGCCCTAACCCTCAACCCGCAACGCGCAACCCAATTAGCAGGCTTTAGCCTGCTTTGAATTCGTAGCCACCCACCTCGGATGGGTGGTCAAATCCATTTGCTACTCATTATTCGCTACTCGCCACTCAACTATTCGCCACACTGCACTGCGCCGAAAGTCGAAAGTTGTAGCCTACGCAATCTCGGTGTGTCAAAATTTTTGCGGCGCTGATGAGAAGCGCTGGTGATGGAGGATGAACCAAATTAAGACGATGCTGCTTTTGACGGCGTTGACGCTGCTGTTCATTTGGTTTGGCAACTTGGTTGGCGGGCAAGTTGGGATGATTTACGCTTTGATCTTCGCAGCGCTGATGAACTTCACTGCCTACTTCCTCAGCGACAAGATTGTGCTGGCTATGTATCGGGCGCGTGAAGTTAGCGAATGGGAAGCGCCCGAATTGCACGATATCGTTGATCGGCTCGCCAAAAGGGCAGGCATCCCGAAACCAAGAGTTTACATCATCCCGACTGAAACGCCTAACGCTTTCGCGACAGGGCGCGATCCCAACCATGCAGCCGTTGCAGTGACGGAAGGGATTTTGCGGCTTCTCAGCCGAGAAGAACTTGAGGGCGTCATTGCTCATGAATTGGCTCACATAAAGCACCGAGACACGCTCATCATGACTGTTGCGGCAACCATCGCTGGAGCCATTGCTGTCCTCGCTGATTTTGCCCGTTGGTTCCTTTGGTTCGGTGCTTTCGGTCGTGATGACCGTGAAGGCAACGCTAACCCGCTGGCGCTCATTGCCGTCATCGTGGCTATAATCGTGCTCCCCATTGCAGCGATTCTGATCCAACTTGCCATCTCGCGAGCCCGTGAGTTCCTCGCCGACGAAGGTGGAGCATACATCAGCGGCAAGCCGTTGGCTCTGGCTTCTGCGTTGGCAAAGTTGGAGAAAGCAGTTTCATTCGTGCCGATGGCTGATGCCAACCCAGCAACCGCTCATCTGTTCATCGTCAACCCATTCGGTGGCGGTCAAGGGCTTGGCAGTTGGTTCGTTAATCTCTTCCGAACCCATCCGCCGACGGAGGAGCGAATTGCGAGGCTTCAAGCCCTTGCGATGCGGGTTCGTTGATGACATAATTGTGAGCGGCAGAAGAGGAAACGAGCGGCGGGAGCGAGCAGGGTCACGCCGAATCGGTCATGCGCCCGAGCGCGCATTAGTGCCTTAAAAGAGGGCACGGACGAGGCAAAGGTGACCCGCTGCTCCCGCCGATAACTTTACGGGCGACGGCGGCGCCTCCACTTGTCAAGCAACTCATCCAACATCGGCAAATGAACTCCCCTCGCTGCACACTCCTGAGCCAAAAAGATGCGAAACTTATCGGTCAACCTCTGAGCAAACGCCTCCAAATTGGTCATCATCCATTTGCCTGTCTATCCAGTCTCTTAAGCAGGTGTCTGATGGCATCGTTCTCGTTGGGGCGAACAGGTCAGTGGTTTTCATCCCATCCCACTTGACAGCACTTTGGGACTACCTTCGCACCTGCCTGCCGTCAGCGTTGAACGGGTGATTGAAGGGCATCGCTTCTATGCTTAAATCGCCTGTAATACCAAGAGCCCTTATCAAATTGCCAAAACTGGCGTCAAAGTCGCCCAAAATCGCTATTTACAAGGGTGTGTGTGTGTGTGCTATTTAAAAGCAGTGGCGTTAAAGGACGCTTTGCTTAGGTGGGTGATGTGGGAATGCGTCGCCTCTTGACCTTTGGATGGTGGCTTTTCGTGATTGTTTCATGGGGGCATGGGGAGGGTGCTGACCATCTGAGATGCATGGGGGTCTTGAAAGGTTATTTTCTCGCCCCAACGGGCGATGTCGTTCTCCGTTCCATTAACTTGACGACCCAATCCATCAATGGGCAACCCAAAGAAGAGATGTATCTGCTTTGGGCGGGTTACTACTTTGAGGGGCAAATTAAAAGTGTCAAACCCATCCGCCGCCTTGCTATCCTTGCAGGTCATCATGTCGTTTGGCAGCGGGAATTGCCCAAAGCCATCCTGCAAGGGGCAGTGCCTGACCTAAAACTGCCGTTGCAATTACACACCCGCTACGGCAGTGATTGGAAAGTGCGCATTGGTTTTGAAGATGGTGGCGTGGTGGAATTGCCGTTACGCCCTATCGGGGTGCGTTTCCGACCGCCCCCGCCCTTAAAGATTGACTGGCTGGATTTAGTGCGCATCCGTGCCATCAAAAATTTCCTCGCCCGCTACGGTAACCGCCTCTTTCCCGGCTGGAACGCCGAGCGGATTCCCTTTGCGCTGTTGGGGGACGATGGGCAATGGGTCTTTGTCAATCACCCCAAGCCACCCAAGGGCGCGAAGCGTTATCGCGGACCCAGTCCCCTCAAGGCTGACCTCTTTTGGATTGACCACTGGCTGGAGTTTGAAGGTCCACCAGAAGCGGCGCAAACGGAAAAGATAAACGGTGTGGATACGGTCATCTTGCCTTTCCGTCCCTACTGGTTCGCCCTTCCCGCATACGAAACGAAGCGGAACGCCGCCGAAGCGGTGGTGCGGTTGGCGACCTTGCTCCATGAATGTTTCCATGCCTGGTATGGGCAACAGCCTTTCCAATCGCTGGCGATCAGCGTGCCGGCATATCCAATGGCAACGGGGGAACTCACTCGGCTCACTGGCGTGCTGAGGAATTTAGAGAGCGACTTGCTGAATGAAGCCCTTGTCACTCAGGACATTGACCGACGCAACGAAGCGATAAGGCAATTCTTAGCCCTTCGCCAATCACCCCCCAACCCCGAATATCAATCGGTCGTGCAAATGGAGCGGACCAATGAACTGTCGGAGGGTGTCGCCAGTGTCCTTGCGGACCAAGCCCTCAAACTGTTGATGGCCCAATGGCGGGAGTATTATCCCATGCTGAAGGTGGATCCCTTTTTGGCTGAACAGCCAATTTCTCTTCCCCCGCTTTGGAAAAGTCATCCCGCTTCCCCTTACTTTACGGGCGCCGCCCAACTGACGCTTTTGGAGGGATGGGGCTTTGATTGGAAGTCACACCTGCGCACTACAGGTTTTCGGACGCCTTTGGATGAACTCCTCAAGAAGGCTGCTGCAAGAGCCACCGCTTGGCGCGAGCCTTCCCCCGAACAGCAGGCTCGGGAAGCCCAAGCGCTCTGGCGGAAAGTGGAAGGGCAATTGGCGGCGATGAAGCAGGTGGACGAAGAGGTGCAAAAGGAGGGATTTGAGGAGTTCCGAAAACGCCTAAGTGGAGAGAAGTTAGGGCTTTGGGTGAAAGTTGCCTTTCCCGAAGAAGTCCTAAGGCGCTATCCACTCCCGAAAGTCCCTTTGGATGGTCGGTGGCAGGAAAGTTTGAACTTGATGGGATGGGACTTTCGGTTGGAGGTGAACCGTCTTTGCTGGGTTAGCCATGAGACGATGCGGTCGTTGGTCGCCCGTCTTTACCTGCCGATGGAGAGGGAAGAAGTCGTTTGGTTTCGGTGGCGGGGGAGAGATTTAGAGGTGCGGGGGGAAGGGTTGCAATTGTATGTGCCGCAGGCATACCTCATCAAGACGAGGGAGTGCCTCTGGTTGGTCGGTCAAAGCCGCTCCTTGAGCGGCGAACAACCTTTGTGGACAAGGAGGGTGATCAAAATGAAGCGTGCTACTTGGTTGGCAGTTTCGCTATCGCTTTTGTTGGCAGTGTCTGGAGATGTCCGCACCCAAATCCCGGAAGGTGTAACCATCACGGCAACGATCACGGGGAACTTCCGTGACGCTGACACGGGTCAAATCGCCTTCTTGACTTTGGATGGGTTAGACGAGACCAACAACCCACCCGGTAATTGGCACACAATTGTTGGGGAGCAATACACCTTGAGCATTGTGATGGAAAGTCAAGAACCTCAGCCAATGGGGATTGTTCTACTTGACTTTAGTGGTCAGGAGATAAGGCGGGCGGAAAGTACTCAACCAGTCCAACGACTTAGTGTGGAAGGTCAGGCGCCGTCTCCATATGGTTGCCAAACGAAATACCGATTAAGGGTTGAGTATGGTCCACGACACTTTCCAACCTGCCAAACGATATGGGGAATTTGGGTTGTCCTTGAACCATATCATGTTCCTGTCCCACCTCCTCAATTTGGGACGATTATCGTTCATGTCTTTGATGGTCCAACAGGTCAACCCTTGCAGGGCGCCGGGATCACCATCCCTGAGGCTGAGATCTCCGATGTGACGAATGAGCAAGGTATCTGGACAGGGACGCTACAGGTTGACCCCAAGAAGGGCACGAATTACACCATCATCATCACGGGTCAATCCCAATCCATCGCCCAGTGCGTCATACAGCGCAAGATAAAACTCTATGCCCAGGGGACCCATGAAACGCGAGCGTGGATTTGGCGCCATGCTCCTATCGTCGGGAAGATTCAGTTTGAAGGGATGCAAGGCGATCCTCAATCAGCGACCGTCAAGGCTACAAAGGGTAACCAAACCTTAACGGGTGTCGTGAACCCCGATGGATCCTTCGTCATCCCTGGCTCTGGTGGCGCTCCGGAAGCAGGACAGTGGACTGTTACCGTTCAATACCCGGGTGCTCTTTCTATCACCCCTCCCTCCCGAACAGTCACCGTTCCAAACGATTGTCAATTTGGCGCTATCCGCCCCGGTTCTCATTCTCCCGTAGATGCGGGAACCTTTACGATCAAGTTGCCTTTCCCCGGTGGTCCGCAGGGTGGGTAGCGAAGTATCTCGCAGAAGAGTAATTCACGGTCGCCTTCGTCGGCGCCATTTGTCCAAGAGGTCGTCCAGCATTGGCAAGTGGACGCCTCGTGCCGAACATTCCTGCGCCAAAAAGATGCGAAACTCATCGGTCAACCTCTGAGCGAACGCCTCCAACTTCTGCATCTCCTCTGGGTTCATCGGGTCAACGATTTGAGCGACCGCTTTGACCAAGCCGTAAAGTTGATGAGGGTCAGCAGGCAAAGGTGCATCAGGTTCGTAAAGGGCTCTCCAAGGGTCAATCGCTGGGACGCCGATTTGAAGTGAGGCGAGAAAGTGAACTCCAATCGCTCGCCCGAGCCAACCAACTATCAGCGGCGCAATTGCGGTGACAGGCATTTGCTTCCGCTCAGCAGCGTGCAAGATGTCCGAGACCATGTGCCAACTTCTGGGCGTCGTCAGAACTTGGTGCTGGGTTGGGTCAAGGCGTTGCGGCTCGGCGTAAAGGTGGTCAGGGTTGCGCTCAAGGTAAGTCAAGACCGAACTGTGAATGCCAACGCGATGAGCCCAACGAAACCAATGGTTGATGTCAGCTCGGCAAAGCAGGTGGCAAAAACGGTTGACAAGCGGTGCTGGGAGTTCGTTCGCCAAGGTTGAAGCGGATGGCGGGTTGCCTGCAGCGATTCGCCAGCCACCTACGGTCACATCGCCTAATCGCCCTTCAAGGATTAGCGGGAAGACAGCCCTCAAAGTCGGCAGTTCAGCCATGTTCAGTTCGTCCAAGAAGTGAACGGTTGATTTGTCCCTCGGTGCAAAAGTTTCCGGTGGCAACCAAACTGTCACGCGCCGTTGATGGTCAGGCACAGGAACGCCACGCAGGTCAAAAGGCTCCATAGTGGGCAAGTGGACGGGCACAAGTTCTAAACCTCTCTCGCTCGCCCATTCCCTCACGACTGATGTCTTGCCGATTCCGGGCGCTCCCCAAAGGAAAGGCACTTGCCCCGCCTCGTAAAGCACATCAAGGAGCCGTTTCAAAGGTTCGCCAATTGCGACAGCATATCGTTCCGTCTCAAGCCAATCGCGCTCAGCCATAGCACTCACCGTCCATAATCTTGCCGCTTTTTGGAAGTTGGTGCGGCAAATTTAAAGTGAGCGTGTAGGCGTGCAAGGGTGCAAGCGTGCAGAAACGCTGTGAAGGCAAAAACACTTACGCTCATACACGCTCGCACACCTGCACGCTTATTAGCATGCACTTACAAAACACTTTAGCGGAGGTGAATTTAGATGGCAGCGAAGACGGTGAAAGTTGCGGTCGTTGGGTTGGGTTTCATGGGGGTGACTCATTACCGCAGTTACAAAAAAGTCAAGGGCGCAAAAGTCGTGGCGGTTTTTAGCCGTGACCCGAAGAAACTGGCGGGCGATTGGCGGAGCGTTCGGGGCAACCTGCCGACGGAGACGGGCG
>Ga0079997_123128_pt1 | contig 131951 bp, 135 predicted proteins | sample PerSpoCPS_CMetaG_FD_69200 | JGI IMG/M metagenome (GOLD analysis project Ga0079997, IMG submission 69200) | Archaeal communities from Yellowstone National Park, Wyoming, USA - Perpetual Spouter C (PS_C) MetaG (SPADES assembly) (version 2) | ecosystem: Environmental > Aquatic > Thermal springs >...
TCGCAGTCTGCAACTCGACTGCGTGAACGCGGAATCGCTAGTAACGGCGGGTCAGCCATACCGCCGTGAATACGTTCCCGGGCCTTGTACACACCGCCCGTCAAGTCACCCGAGTCGGCTGCACCCGAAGTCGGTCGCCCAACCCGCAAGGGAGGGAGCCGCCGAAGGTGTGGCTGGTAAGGGGGACTAAGTCGTAACAAGGTAGCCGTACCGGAAGGTGCGGCTGGATCACCTCCTTTAACGGACTTTCCGATGGCTTGCAAAGCACCGCCTGCCCGGTTTTGAGGGAGCCACAAGCAGGGCGCGTAGCTCAGCCGGTTAGAGCGCACCCCTGATAAGGGTGAGGTCATTGGTTCGAATCCAATCGCGCCCACCAGTGGGGGCGTAGCTCAGCGGGAGAGCACCTGCTTTGCACGCAGGGGGTCACCGGTTCAAATCCGGTCGCCTCCACCAACCCAACCCTCAGCGCCTCACGGGGCGTTGACGGTTGGGTTGAAGGCAACCGCATAAGGGGCAACGGACCCAACGGTTTCCCAACCTTGACAACTGGACTGGAGTCATCGAGAAGCGCGCCGAGTAGGCAAGCTACTAAGGGCGCACGGTGGATGCCTAGGAGCAAGGAGCCGATGAAGGGCGTGGCAAGCTGCGATAAGCTGCGGGGAGCCGCAAGCAGGCGTTGATCCGCAGATTCCCGAATGGGGAAACCCGACCACCGAATGGGTGGTCACCCACCGCTGAACCCATAGGCGGTGTGGAGGGAACCTGGGGAACTGAAACATCTCAGTACCCAGAGGAAAAGAAATCGAACGAGATTCCCTCAGTAGTGGCGAGCGAACGGGGAACAGCCTAAACCAACTGGGCGTGCCCAGTTGGGGTCGTGGGACCGACATATGGGTACGCTTTCCGCTTAGCGGAAGTGTCTGGAACGGCACGCCATAGAGGGTGAGAGCCCCGTACGCGAAAAGCGGAGGCGGCTCGTCGGTATCCCGAGTAGCACGGGATAAGTGGAGCCCTGTGCGAATCTGCCCGGACCACCGGGTAAGGCTAAATACTCCTTGCTACCGATAGCGCAACCAGTACCGTGAGGGAAAGGTGAAAAGCACCCCGGTGAGGGGAGTGAAAGAGAACCTGAAACCGTGCGCCTACAAGCAGTCGGAGGACTATACCCCTCTGGGGGACAGTCTGACGGCGTGCCTTTTGCAGAATGAGCCGGCGAGTTACGCTCAGCGGCGAGGTTAAGCGTCTCAGACGCGGAGCCGTAGCGAAAGCGAGTCCTCACAGGGCGTTTAGTCGCTGGGCGTAGACCCGAAACCGCGCGATCTACCCCTGGTCAGGCTGAAGCCGTGGTAGCACACGGTGGAGGGCCGTACCGGTGTCCGTTGAAAAGGGCTCGGACGAACTGGGGGTAGTGTGGTGAAATGCCAATCGAGCGCGGAGATAGCTGGTTCTCCCCGAAATGCATTGAGGTGCAGCCTCACGCGCTATGCTATGCAGGTAGAGCCACTGGATGGGCTAGGGGCCCTACCAGGCTACCGAACCCAACCAAACTCCGAATGGCATAGCAGGAAGCGTGGGAGTGAGACAGCGACGGATGAGCGCCGTTGTCGAGAGGGAAACAGCCCAGACCGCCCGCTAAGGTCCCGAAACACAGGCTAAGTGTGAAAGGATGTAGGGTCGCGTAGACAACCAGGAGGTTGGCTTAGAAGCAGCCATCCTTTAAACAGTGCGTAACAGCTGACTGGTCGAATGTGACCCTGCGCCGACAATGTAAGGGGGCTTAAGCCTGTTACCGAAGCGGCGGGTTCCCCGTAAGGGGAGCGGTAGGGGAGCGTTCTGCACGCAGTGAAGGTGGAGCGGAAGCACCACTGGAGCGTGCAGAAGTGAGAATGCCGGCACGAGTAGCGAGAAGACGGGTGAGAATCCCGTCCGCCGAAAGCCTAAGGGTTCTTCAGGCAGGTTCGTCCGCTGAAGGTTAGGCGGTCCTAAGCCGAGGGCGAAACGCCGTAGGTGAAGGGCAGTGGGTCAACATTCCCACCCCAGGTGGTGGAGCCAAGCGGTGACGCTCCAGGATCGGTCGGGCGCAGAGTTGGAAGGCTGCGCTCGCCCCAGAGGCAACGCTGGGGCGACGAAGGGATCCCTCGTGGTGAACGAAGCGACCGTGACTGGGGCCGAGAAAACCCGTGTAGCGTTGAAGCCACCTGACCGTACCGCAAACCGACACAGGTAGGCGAGGCGAGAAGCCTCAGGCGCGCGAGAGAAGTCCCGCTAAGGAACTCGGCAAATTGACCCCGTAACTTCGGGAGAAGGGGTGCCTCCCACCGTGTAGGCTGAAACGCCCAAGCGGCGGGAGGTCGCAGCAAAGAGGGCCTGGCGACTGTTTACCAAAAACACAGCTCTCTGCTAAGGGGTAACCCGACGTATAGGGGGCGACGCCTGGCCAATGCCCGTAGGTTAAGGTGAGGGGTCAGCCGCAAGGTGCAGCCCCGAGCTGAAGCCCGGGTGAATGCCGGCCGTAACTCTAACGGTCCTAAGGTAGCGAAATTCCTTGTCGCGTAAATTGCGACCCGCACGAAAGGCGTAACGACTGGGCCACTGTCTCAGCGGGACTCTCGGTGAAACTGTAGTACCCGTGAAGATGCGGGTTACCTGCGGTGGGACGGAAAGACCCTATGGAGCTTTACTACAGCCTGGGATTGCATTCCGGTACGTCATGTAGAGCGTAGGTGGGAGCTTCGGCGCCAATGGAACACCACCCTTGACTTACTGGAATGCTAACCCGCGCCGTTATCCGGTGCGGAGACAGTCTTAGGTGGGTAGTTTGACTGGGGCGGTCACCTCCTAAACGGTAACGGAGGTGTCCAAAGGTCCGCTCAGCGCGGTCGGAAATCGCGCGTCGAGTGCAAGGGCATAAGCGGGCTTGACTGTGAGACCTACGGGTCGAGCAGGTGCGAAAGCAGGGCCTAGTGACCCTCTGGTAGTGCGTGGGCACGCCAGGGTTCAACGGATAAAAGCTACCCTAGGGATAACAGGCTGATCCTGCCCGAGCGTCCACAGCGACGGCGGGGTTTGGCACCTCGATGTCGGCTCGTCGCATCCTGGGGCTGAACAAGGTCCCAAGGGTTGGGGGGTTCACCCATTAAAGCGGCACGCGAGCTGGGTTCAGAACGTCGTGAGACAGTTCGGTCCCTATCCACCGCAGGCGTAGGAGACTTGAGGGGAGCTGGCCCTAGTACGAGAGGACCGGGCTGGACCGACCTCTGGTGTACCAGTTGTCCCGCCAGGGGCAGTCGCTGGGTAGCCAAGTCGGGACGGGATAAGCGCTGAAAGCATCTAAGCGCCAAGCCCACCCCAAGATAAGGTCTCCCATCCGGTCAACGGAGTAAGGTCCCCAGTAGATGACTGGGTTGATAGGCGGCAGGTGTAAGCGCAGTAATGCGTTGAGCTGAGCCGTACTAATCGACCGAGGGCTTGCCTAACGACGCACTTCCGACGACTCCAGCTCCAGTTGTCCAAACCTCTCCTGAGAGGGAACCCACCTTCTCACGAGCGGTTCACTCACGCTTTCAATCTGGGTGTCCATAGCGGAGGGGAAACACCCGTTCCCATCCCGAACACGGCAGTTAAGCCCTCCAGCGCCGAAGATACTGCTCTGGCAACGGAGTGGGAAAATAGGTCGATGCCCAGATTGAAATCACCTCCACGGCTCCAGAATCCTCTGGAGCCGTTTCGCATTTAAGGTACACTATACCGCGCACCCATGAGCCGTCTGAGCCTAACCGAGTGGTACCGCTATCTTGAGAGCCAGTTTGCGGACGACGAACCCGAGCCGCAGCATGCACAGCCGTCTGCGGAGGCGCCCGCACACGATACCTCCGAAACGCCACAATCCGCCGCAGAATCGTCGCCCGACGCGCCCAAACCCCCAACTCCTACAGGCACCGCCGCGACCACACCTACCACACCCCGCAAAGAGGCGCTGGTCTCGATTCGCGTGCCCGATTTCACCGAGTTTGTACCGATTATCGTGCAGGAACTGGGCTTGAGAGAGCCCGAAACGCCCAACCCACCTGAACCAGCCGCCGCCTCAACGGAACTTCCCGCCGAAGGACCGCGCCTGCGTAAGCGCAAGCGACGCAGCAAAAAGCCCTCGCCTGAAGCAATTGTGCCCCCCGAAGCCGACGAACTGTGGGCAAAACTCCCCCGCTACCTGCGCTACCTGGCGGAGTGGACGGACGATAGCGTCACGCGCAAATACTATCCCGTGCGTGGGCGCGACGAGAGCCGCGAGGAACTCATTGCGCGGCTGACCGACCCCGTGCTGACGCTCGAAGAGACAGCACGCCTGCTGGGGGTGTGCCCTGCGACCGTGCGCCGCTACACCGATCGCGGTTGGCTGCGCTGCTTCCGCACAGAGGGCAACCAGCGACGCTTTCGCCTGTCAGACATCGTGGCGTTCTTAGAAGAGCAAGCCCTGCGCCAGCCGCGCGGGAACCGCAACGCCCGTCGCGAATCGGAAACGCCGTGAAAGTCGCCATCTTCTCAGAGAGCTACCTGCCGTACCTGAACGGGGTCAGCATCTCGATTCGCATCCTGCACGAGGAGCTGACCCGCCGCGGACATGAGGTCTGGATCTACGCGCCGCACTATCGCGGCTACCAAGACCCCTACCCCACCGTGCGCCGCCTGCCGTCGGTCTACACGCCGTTCGAGCCCGACTACCCGATTGCGCTGCCGTTCGCGCCCGCGCTGTGGCGCGAGTTCCGCACGCTGGGAATCGACATCGTGCATACCCATACCCCGTTTTTCACAGGGATTATGGGCGCGCGGTGGGCAAGGCGACTGCGCATCCCGCTGGTCAGCACCTACCACACGCTGTATGAGGAGTACCTGCACTATGTGCCGCGCCTTGTGCCGCGCGCGCCTGTGCGTCATCTGCTGCGCTGGCACCTGCGCCGCTACTATGAGGGCGTGGACGCCGTGATGACCCCTTCGAACATCGGCGCAGAGGTGCTGCGCAGGTACGGGGTGCGCAAGCCCATCACCCCGATACGCAACCCTGTGCTGCCATTTCCTGAGGTCAGCAAGGCGGAAGCGCGAGCGCAACTGGGCATCCCAGAGGAGGTCTGGATGCTCCTGTATGTGGGGCGGATGGCGCCCGAAAAGAATGTCTCCGTGCTGCTGGAGGCGATACCGCACATCGTGCGCGGCTGCCCCAACGCGCGGCTGTGGCTGGTAGGTCCAGGTCCCGCGTTGGAGTCGCTCCGCGCCGAAGCCGAAGCACGCCAACTCACCCAGTGGGTGTATTTGACGGGTGCTGTGCCGCGCGACAAGGTGTCGCTTTATCTGCTGGCGGCAGACTTGTTCGTGTTCCCATCGGTGACCGAGTCGCAGGGGCTGGTGCTGGACGAGGCGCAAGCGGCAGGCTTGCCCTGCATCGTCGCTAACGGCGGCGGCGCGCCCGAAGCGGTGGACTACGGGCAGACAGGGCTGGTCGTTGAGCCGACGCCCGAAGCGTTCGTGGAAGCCGTGCTGTACCTCACGCGCCACGAGGCAGAACGCGAGGCACTGCGCCAGCGCGCTATCCGCAAGCGTGAAACGCTCTCTGTGCCTTCGGTGGTGGATCGCATCCTGCAGGTCTACGAATCGGCGCGGCAAACAGTCGGGTCGCGCGCAGCGGTCTCCGTGAGCAAGTAGCCGTCGCGGATGGGCGCGCGCCACTCCGCCCACGCCTTGTACGCCGTGTAGGGCAAACGCGGCAGGTAGTAGCCCAGCAGCCCCAACGCCCCGCGCCACGCCGACGGGCGCACTGCGTGCGGCTCCACGGGCTCCCAGCGTCCCGTGCGGTAGGCGTGATTCAGGCGGGCGTAGAGGTGGAGAAGGGCTTGTGGTGATACCAATTGCCGATTCGAAGTTTGTGGATGCTTTGGATTCGAATCCCCCCTCACCCAAACCCTCTCCCCCCTTGACAAGGGGGGAGAGGGTAGGAAGTGGGGGGATTCTAACCGCTTGCCGTCTTTTGCGAACTTTGGTTCGGCGGTTGGTGTTAGTGCGTCCCCCTCCTTTAGGTTCCCCTCGCGAAGCGGGGGGAATCCAGCCCCTTCGGTTCCCCCTGCAGGCAGGGGGAACCTCAAGGAGGGGGTCAATGCCTGTGGCATCGCTTGCATACACGCCCGCAGCCTATCTGAAACCGTCTCTCGGAGCAACGCCTCTGGAATTTCGTACACTGCGCAGAGTTCGCGGTGCAACGCCTGCAGGTCAGGCGTGTAGCCGATGCACGCCGCCTGATGACGCAGCACGGCGTAGCGGGCGCGGTCAATTGGGTGCGCGGTCGGCAACAGGGCTATCGCCCAAACCGCCTCCAACAGCACGCGCAGCCGCGCTAAATCCCAGACAGGGTCGCACGCGCGAATCTCAATCGTGCCCAGCCGCCGCGAGAGGATGAGGTCTTGGAAGCGGTAGTACGGGTCGTCGCGCAGCACGCCAATCGCAAACGACGACGCCACGCGGTACGATTGCCCAAAATAGCGTCCCCCTGCGTAGGGGCTGCTCGCCGAAATCAGGATCAGCAACGGCAGAAAGTACGCCAGGTTCGCGTATACCGTGTGCCGACGCTCAGCAGGTACGCCCACATGGATATGCAAGCCTGCCGTGTTAGTGGGCGCGTCCAAATCAAAGAGATGCCCCACAGGAACGATGTAGGCGTCGCCTGCCGCATCCGCCAGCGCGGCGCGATGGGTGCGCAGTTCTGCAAGCAACGCGTCGATGTCGGCGTGCGGGCGTGTGGCGATTTCCACACTGCTCATCAGGCACTGACGGGTGTCGCGTCCTCGCGCGAAGTTGCTCGCCGTGTGTTTGTAGTAGTAGCGCGGATTGCGCCAGAGCAGTTTCGCCAGTGCGTAAAGGGCGTCCAGCGTGGGGCGCGTCGGCGTGGTGATGAACACCTCCTCTTCCAGTCCAAGCGTGACGCGGGACGCAACGTAGGCACTCACGGCGAAAGGATACCCGACATGCTACACTACTGGGGATGTTGTGCGCGGAGAGTATCACAGCGGGCTATGGGCGTGCGCCTGTAGTGCATGAGGCGTCGCTGCAGGTCGCGCGGGGGCAGGTCGTCGCGCTGCTGGGGCCGAACGGGTCGGGCAAGACGACACTGCTGCGCGTGCTGGCACGCACGCTTACGCCATTCGCGGGTCGGCTGACGCTGGATGGGCAACCCTACGACGCCTACAGCCCCACCGAATTCGCACGGCGCGTTGCCTACGCCCCCCAAGAGACCCCTGCCGAGATGGGCTTCTGCGTTGCTGAACTCGTGATGATGGGGCGCTACCCGCACCAAAAGGGCTTCTGGGGCGCAACCCGCGCCGACTGGGACGCCGTGCAACAAGCGATGACGCTGATGCAGATTGACCACCTCGCCACGCGCACGATTAGCCAACTCAGCGGGGGCGAACGCCAGCGGGTAAACCTCGCACGCGCGCTGGCGCAACAGGCGCAGTACCTGCTGTTGGACGAGCCGACCACCCACTTAGACCTGCGCCACCAGACGCGCCTGATGCACACCCTGCGCCAGTACGCCTCCGAGCGGCAAGTCGGCATACTGGTCGTGCTGCACGACCTGAACCTCGCCAGCCAGTACGCCGACCACATCGCGCTGATGCAGGCGGGTAGGCTCGTTGCGCAGGGGACGCCTGAGTCGGTGCTGCAGCCTGCGCTGCTGGAGGCGGTCTACCATACGCCCGTGCTGACGCAGACGAACCCGACGACGGGCAGACCGTTGGTGTTCGCGCTGGCGGCTGACGACGCGCCGCAGGTTCCCCCTAATGCGCCGACCGCGTTCGTGATTGCAGGGGGCGGGTCGGGTGCGGCGGTCTACTACGCGCTGCTTGCTGCGGGCTGGCGCGTCTGCACAGGCGTGCTGAACCTGCTGGACACTGACGAGGAAGCGGCGCGCGCCCTGCACATCGAACACATCACCGAGCAGCCCTTCTCGCCGATTTCGGACGACGCCTACCGCCGCGCACAGCAACTGGTGCAGGCGGCAGACGCCGTCATCATCGCCGACGCGCCGTTTGGGCGGGGCAACCTGCGCAATCTGGAGCTGGCGCGCTGGGCACAGGAGCGCGGCAAGCCTGTCTTCGCGCTGGAGAGCCGCCCCATCGAGACGCGCGACTTCACGGACGGGGCAGCCTGCACGCTCTGGCGACTGCTCGTGCAAGACGGCATGGCGACCGCGCCCGACCTGCCCACGCTGCTGGAGCAACTCGCGCCGCTCACTCCAAATGGGGCTGCGGCTTCGTCCACATCCGCAACATCATAAAGCCAATCGCGCCCGCCAGCGCGGAGCCTGCAAGGATGCCCAACTTCGCGTAATTCAGCTCGTCGCCCCGAAACGCTAACCCTGCGATAAACAACGCCATCGTGAATCCAATCCCCCCCAAAAAGCCGACGCCGACAATATGCACAAAGTTGATTCCCTGCGGCAGCTGCGCCAGCCCCAGCCGAACAGCCAGCCACGAGAAGAGCGCAATCCCCAGCGGCTTGCCGATCAGCAGCCCCAGCGCAACGCCCCAAATCACGCGGCTTGTCCAGTTCAGCCCGCCCTCGCCACCGAGCGCAACGCCCGCATTCGCCAACGCGAAAATCGGCATCACGAAAAACGCCACAAAGTAGTGCAGCCGATGCTCCAGTCGCTGCAAGGGCGACTGCACCCGCAACGCTTCGCGCTCAATTGCCTCCACCGCCGACTGCTGTTCGGGCGACAGGATGATTGTGCGCTCTGTGACGGGCTGGTCGAACTGGTTGAGGTACTCGCGCACGCGCACGATGAACAGCTCAGGGTCAATCCGCGAGCGCACGGGGATTGCGAACGCGCCCAGCACGCCCGCCACCGTCGCATGCACGCCCGACTTGAGCATAAAGTACCACATGCCGACGCTCACAAGGAAGTACGCCAGCCCGCTGCGCACGCCCAGCCGATTCATGGCGATCATCGCGCCCCAAAACAGCAGCGAGTAGAGCAGCGCGTTCACCTTGAGGTTTTCCGTGTAGAACAGCGCAATCACCAGCACCGCGCCGAGGTCGTCCACAATCGCCAGCGCGGTGAGGAACACCTTGAGCGCGAGCGGCGCGCGCGTGCCCAGCAGTGCAAGCGCGCCCAACGCGAAGGCGATATCGGTCGCCATCGGCACGCCCCACCCCCGAACTTCGGGCGTGCCCCAGTTCAACGATGCGTAAATCAGCGCAGGGACTATCATCCCGCCGACTGCCGCAGCCATCGGCAACATCGCTCTGCGCGGTGAACGCAACTCACCCACCAGCAACTCACGCTTGATCTCCATCCCCACCAAAAAGAAGAACACCGCCATCAAGCCGTCGTTAATCCACAGCAGCAGCGGCTTGTCGATATCGATAAGGTTGCCGAAGCGCACCTCCACGGGGGTAGACCAGAGCCGAAAGTAGTATTCGCCCAGTGGCGAGTTCGCCCAGAGCAGGGCAATAACCGCGCATGCCAGCAACACGATGCCGCCTGCGCTCGCCTGCTTGGCAAAGAGCGCGAAGGGCTTTATAAGCCGTTCAATCGGCGGTGGCTTTAGCGGCTGGTACTTTGTGGGCTTGAGTTGCGCCATACGCTACATCCCCAGAATGTGGTAGCCCGCGTCGACGTAAATCACCTCGCCCGTAATACCGCGCCCCATGTCGCTGAATAGGAACACGGCGGCGTCGCCCACTTCGTAGGGGTCCGTGTCGCGTTTGAACGGCGCGTGATGACGCACATACTCCATCATCGAGGTAAAGCCCCGAATGCCCCGCGCTGCAAGCGTGCTGACAGGTCCAGGCGAAAGCGCGTTCACGCGAATCTGGCGTTCGCCCAGCTCGTATGCCAAGTAGCGCACGCTGGCTTCCAGCGCAGCTTTCGCGACGCCCATCACATTGTAGCCCGGCACGACTCGCTCGCTGCCCAAGTAGGTCAGTGTGAGGATGGACGCCCCGTCACGCAAAATCGGCTCCAACGCCCGCGTCGCCGCCACGAAGGTGTACACGCTGGTCTCCAGCGCGATTTTGAATCCCTCGCGCGAGGTGTCCAAGTAGCGTCCTGCCAGCTCCTCGCGCAGCGCGTACGCCACGCAGTGCGCCATAAAGTCCACCTGTCCCCAGCGTTCGCGCAGCGTGTTCGCCACTTGCTGGATCTCGGCGTCGTTGTTCAGGTCGCACTGCAGCGTGAAGGCGTCGGGCAGCTCCTGCGCCAGCGCGTTGACCTTCTCCTCGAAGCGGTCGTTCTGATAGGCGATGGCGAGTTGTGCACCGTGCGCCGCACAGCGCTGGGCAATTTTCCACGCCAAGCTGTGTTGGTTCGCCACCCCAAAAATGATGCCCTTCTTCCCTGTCAGCATAGAGAGAACCTCCTGTCGCCCCTTATTGTACCCCCTTTCGCGAAACTGCTATGAACATGCAGGGGCGCCCTGATGCACGCCCCTGCGGCAGCCTCTCCCCTCTCACTTGGGAACCGACTGTGCGTGTTGTTACCCTTACGCGCTCACTGACAATATCGAATCGGGAACGGTGCGTTCATGCCCCACGGCGCCCACGGACCGAACGGGTAGTCGTCGTCAGGGTTGCCTTCGCTGTTTGCACAGCAAGGTGGATACACCCAGTGGCGCGCCAGACTGCCATCGCCCCCGCGCAAGCTCGGCTTGAGCCACTTCACATGCCCGTCCATCCACAGGATGTTCGTGCCGCCCGAATGCTGGAACCAGATTTCGTTCGTCTGCTCGCAGTCGATGTCCGTATCCGCGGTTGCGTTTGGTCGATTCCTCGCATCTCGCCAGCGCACTTCCAGCAAGAACAGCGACTCGGCAGGCTGCTCCCAAATGGCAATCGCGGGGTAGTCCAGCACATGCTCGCTCAGCGCGTAGCTCATGTGGAACTCGTAGGTGCGGCGCGGGGTCATGCGCAAGCCCCACTCGGGCAGCGGGCGCGAGCGTGGATTGGGCGACATCACAATCGGGTTGCTCGGACAGCTGAAAAAGTTGTCGCGCGTCCCCTGAATGTCGCTCGGCTTCATCCTAATATACGGAATCAGCAGGAACGGCCACCAGTCCTCCTGCCAATAGCGGTTCGGAATCGAGGGGCCGCGCGGACGCACAAAAAACTGCTCATCGAAGTCCTGCAGGTACATCTGTTGCGCAATCCCCAGCTGCTTGAGGTTGGACGCGCACACGGTCTGGCGCGCCTTCTCGCGCGCCTGCGCAAACACAGGAAACAGAATCGCCGCCAGAATCGCGATAATCGCAATCACGACCAAAAGCTCAATCAGAGTGAATCCCTTACGCATGGCTGTCTCCTTACACGCCGAGAGTACCTTGCGGCGGTTTAAGGTTGCGTTAAGAAAAACGGTTTCTTAACACGCACTTAAACTCGCTGGGGGTATTCTGCACTTGGAGGCTACCGAAATGAGAGGCATAGCGAGTATTGTTGTGGCGACTGGCTTGGCGCTTTGCGCGACAGCGCAGGTGCGCATCACGGAAGCATTTGTCAACCCGCCTGGCGCCAACGACGCGGGGCGCGAGTTCATCGAGATTCAGAGCTGCCGACCGAACTTCTCCCTGCAGGGCTACTGGCTGATTGGCATCGACGGCGAATGGCTTTTCAACCCTGGCAACATCCACTGGGCGATTGACCTGAGCGCGTACAGCACAGGCAGCAATGGGCTACTGCTGGTGCGCGATGGCGAGGCGGTACTCCTGCCCGAGCCCGCAGCGGAAACTGCAGTGGCGGTTATCCCGTTTGCATTCACTGAGGCGGGCATGGGCAACGATAGCTACACGGTCGCGTTGGTGCGCAACTTCACGGGGCAACCTGGCGACGACATCGACACGAACGACGACGGCGTTATCGACAATGTGCTGTGGAGCGAGGCGGTGCAAGCGTTCGGCTGGAAAGACGACGAAGAGGAGCCTGGACAGCCCGACCACATCTACCCTGAGCAGTTGAACGGCGTGGACATCCCTGCCAGTCAGCGCCGCCGCGCCGACGGCAGCACATGGGAACCCGATGTGATTATCTTCTTCCAGAACGGCTCGATTCTCGCGGCGGATGCGGGACGCGCAACGGGCGCGGGCGATTTCGGACCGTTCCAGACTAACACCACGCGCTTTGTCGTGATTGGCACGCTGCCCAGCGCGTTCAACCGCGAGGTCACGCCAGGCAACCTGAATCCGGGCGACCGCCCCGCGGTGGAGGGCGATGTGAACTGCGACCGCTGCGTCGATGACGCCGACCTGCTGCAGGTGCTGTTCAACTTCGGCGGCGACGACCCGAACTCGGATATCAACGGCGACGGCGTGGTGGACGACGCTGACCTGCTGACCGTGCTGTTCAACTTCGGCAGCGGCTGCTAACCCCCCTGTCTGACCTCCTCTGCAACGGTTCCCCCGAACTGCAGGGGGAACCGTTATACTTGCGACTCTCCCGCTTCCTCAATAATCTGCATGCGCTCTTTGAGCAGTTCGGTCTCGCCGAGCAGCGCGATGGCTTTTTGGGTCAGTTCGCGCGCTTCGTCTGTCGAGCCGAGCCACTGGAGCATGCCTGCTGTGATGTCGTACAGGTCTTCGAAGACCGCTTGTAGGGTGCGCACGCTGGGGGTGTACGCCCATTCGGAGTTTGCCAGCGACTGCCATGCCCGCAGGATGTAGGGGTACGCCCGTTCGGGGTTGCCCTCCATCAGCGCGAGTTGCGCCAGCCCCAGAAACGCCTCGATGCTGTTGGGGTAATGGCGCAGCACCTGCAGGTAGGCAATCCACGCCTCGTGCAGGTCGCCAATCTCGTGCTGCAGGATTTCCGCACGGCGTAGGAGCGGGTAGAAACCTTTCGGCTCCAGGCTCAGCCACTGCTCGATATAGCGCAAGGCGCGCTGGGGCTGATTCGCGCTCAGGGCTTGCTCGACCAGTTCATCCAGGGCGGCGATGGCGATATCGCGAGCGCGCGCCGCAACCACAGGCGTTTGCAGCAACACTAACGGAAGTGCAATTTCCAACGCGGTTTCGTAGTCTCCCTCAGCAAGGCACTGTTGCGCTTCGTCGCACGCTGCCGCGGACTCCAGAAGGGCTTGAACCCCCTCGTGGTCAATATACCCCTTCAAGGTCTGACGCATCAAATCGGACGATGTCAGCTCCGTTCGCATGGTCGCTGCATATAGTATACCTAATTTGACTGGGCAAGATGTCAAGAGGACGAGGTGCAGGCACCGACATATCATTCCCAGCCGTCAAAACGCCCAAAAGCGCGGGATGAGCAGCGTCGCCAGGATCCAAAACAGCAGGTTCAGCGGCAGCCCCACGCGCACGAAGTCGCTGAACTGGTACTGCCCGACGCCGAACACCATGGTGTTGGTCTGGTAGCCGATGGGCGTCATGAAGCTGGCGGAGGCGGCGTAGGCGACCGCAAAGAGAAACGGACGCGCGTCCACGCCCAGCGCGGCGGCGACCTCGATCGCCAACGCCGCCATCAGCACCGCCGTCGCGTTGTTCGACATCACCTCCGTCAGCAGCGAGGTCAGCAAGTAAAACCCCGACAGCACGACGATGGGTCCCAACCCGCCGAGTGCGCCGAGCAAGTTGACCGTGAGCCAGCGCGCTGCGCCTGTGGTCTCCATCGCGATGCCCAGCCCCAGCATCGCGCCGAGCATCACCAGCAGCCGCCAGTCGATGGCTTGCACCGCCTCATCGGGCTTGAGGCAGCCCGTCAGCACCATCGCCAGCGCGCCCACCAGCGCGGCGACCGCCGTCGGATACCAGCCCATCGAAGCGACCAGCACCACGCCCGCCATGATTACCCCCGCCAGCAGCGCTTTGACAGGGCGCGGGCGCGCCGCCTCCACCTGCGACACGAGGATAAAGTCGGGCAGGCGCAGCAACTCCTGCAGCCGCTCGCGTTCAATCTGCACCACAATCGCGTCGCCCGCCTGAAGCGGGATGTCGGCGAACTGTTCCAGCGCCATCTCTTGGCGGTGGCGCAGCGCAAGCACCGTCGCACCGAATCGATTGCGAAAGCGGCTGCTGCGCAGCGTCTGCCCCACCAGCGACGAGCTGGGCGTCAGCACCAACTCCACCAGCAGGGGCGGCTCGTCCGTCGCGTGCGCAGGCGCGTTGGCGACCAGTTTCAGCCCATACGCGCCCTCCAGCCGCTGCAGCCGCTCCAGGTTGCACCGCACGCGCAACAAGTCGCCCGCCTGCAGAATGCGGTCGGGCAACGGCAGCAGGCGCAACCCGTCGCGCCAGATGTCCAACACCTCCAGCCCCAACTCGCGCACGAAGTCGGCGTCCATCAGCCGCTTGCCGATCGCTTTGGAACGCTCGGTGAGCTTGACCTCCGTGATATACGCGCTCAGGCGGTAGGCGTCCGCAAGGTCGGCGGCAGGGCGACGATCAGGAATCATGCGCATGCCAATAGTCAGCAAGTAGACCAGCCCGATACCTGTGAATATCAGCCCCAGCGGCGTGAACTCGAACATCCCCAGCGGCTCAAGCCCACGCTGCACGGCGACGCCGTTCACAATCAAGTTGGTGGAGGTGCCGATCAGCGTGCAGACCCCGCCGAGCATGGAGGCATACGAGAGGGGCAGCAGCAACCGCGAGGGGCTTTGCCGCGCCGTCTCGGAAAGCGCGAGCGTGAGCGGGATAAACAGCGCGACCACCGCCGTGTTGTTCACGAACGCCGACAAAAACGCCGTCACGAGCAGGAGCGCAACCACCGCGAGCCACGCCGCCCGCCGCGCCAGCCACTCCAGCCCCCGCGCCAGCCAGCCAATCATCCCCGTGCGCTGCAGCCCCTCGCTGAGCACAAACATCGCCGCAATCGTAATCACGGCGTCGTTGCTGAACCCGCGCAGCCCCTTCTCCACAGGAACCAGCCCACTCACCAGCAGCGTCGCCAGCAGAATCAGCGCGACCACTTCTGGGGGGAAGCGGTTGCTGATGAACAGCGCAATCGCCGCCACAAGCAAGCCTAAAGTGAGCGCGATTTCAAGGGTCATCGGGGGAAGCCTCTTTCGAAATGATTGCCTGTATCTGTTGTTTCAATTCCTTTAGGTCAGTAGACACGATTTCCCAAATATCCTCGTAATCCACTCCAAAGTAGTCGTGGATTAGCACATCTCTCAGTCCTGCTACCGAACGCCAAGGTACCTCTGGATATCTCGAGCGAATTGCTGGGGACAACTTTTTTATAGCCTCGCCGATGATCTCAAGGTTGCGTATAACTGCGTCTCTTGTGCGCTTATCACTAAGAAACGCATCATAGTCGAAGCCGTACAAATACTCTTCAATGGAAGCAATCGCATCCAAAATGTCGCGCAGATAATTGATATCAGATCGCTTCTTGGACATCTTCCAACTCTGAGAACACTCGTTCCGCGATACGGCGTTTGTGCAGCTGCGAGCTTTGCAGGGCACGCAGGAGCGTGTTCATGGTTGCCAAATCGACGCGCCTGCCGAGCATCTGTTCCAGTTCGTGGCGAAGTGCTGCGATTCTCAATCCGAGAGGGCGCTCCAACTGCACGATAATATCGACATCGCTGCGTGCATGTGGGGCGCCACGCGCGAACGAGCCATACAAAGCGAGTCGCTGCACGCCATAGCGTTCACGCAAGGCTGGCAATGCCTCGCGCAGGCGTCGGAGCGTCTCTTCGCGCGTCTGTACCCTCTGTTTTGGAAGCCGTGTGCGCATCGCGCGTCGAGTATACCCCTACCCCTGCAAGTCCGAGAAGACCTCCGCAGGCGTCAGCACCAGCCCCGTCAACACTTGCGTCGGCACAGGTTGCTCGCCCGAAAACCAGCCCAGCGAACGGTAGCCGCCCTCCTCGCGCACCAGCACCTCAATCTCGCCCGCCTCCACATCCACTGCCCACACCTCGCGCACGCCAAGCTGATGATAGTCCTGCAGTTTCTCCTTCCAGCGCTGGTAGGTGTCCGACGGCGAGAGCAGTTCGATCACCAAGTCGGGCGCAATCTCCAAACGCGGCTCGCTTAGGCGGTCACGCCACTCCGATTCGCGTGCGCTGGACAGGAAAAACAGGTCGGGCTGGCGCGTGCGCAACGGCTCCCGACGCACCACAAAATCGAACGGCGCCGCCAGCAACTCCCCCAGGCGATGTGAGTTAAGATAGGCGCGTATGCGATCGCTTAGTCTCGCCTGTACCAACTGATGTTTCAATATCGGCGTTGGCAACGGATGTACCTCCCCGTCGATGATTTCGTAGTGCATAAGGTCGTCCTCCCAGCGGAGGTACGCTTCCCAATCGAGGCGCTTCGTGCCCTGTTCGTGCGGCGCAGTGATTGCCATAGCCGAATTATACCGACGCAGCGCCGCCCTCTCTGCGATTATAGACCCAGTACGCGCCTATAACCGCTAAAGCCATCAGGACGCCTATCGGCACCGCGACTGGTGCGCTGTGTTCGAACCAAAAAAGCCCCAAAGGCGTCGTTATAATCCCCAGAAGCGTTAGCCCAATCCCTAACACGCCCCAGCTGACCCCGTTTATCCCAGCAGGAACGCTGAGCAGTAAGCCCATGCCAACGCCCAGTGCAGTAATCAACGCCAGCGTGACTGTCAAGTAGTGCACAAAGTCGGGACGACGCGCCACCATTACGGCGCCCATGACTGCTGTAGGAATTGCCGCTGCTGTGCCCGCACAGCCTCCGAGAAAAAACACGAACATATACTGTCCGTCCCGCAGTGCATCGGGGTCATCCACCATGAACCAACCGTGCATCAACAGCGCGGTACACTCGGCGCCCGTGATGAGCGTTAGCACACTTGCGAAGAGTACCACCAACCAACGCGGCAGTTGCTCCATGATTTACCTCCACTATGGAGTACCGTTTACACGCCCGACACATTTCGGGACTTTCGTCCCAATTTGAGGTATACTTCATGGGCAAAAACGGAGGCGACAATGGCAGAGCTGTTGGCGGCGCAACTGGTGCGCGATATACCGAACTTTCCAGAGCCGGGGATTATCTTCAAGGACATCACCCCCGTGCTGAAGCATCCACAAGCGCTAAAGGAGGTCGTAGACCTCATGACCGAGCATGCGCGTGCCCTCAAGCCCGATGTGATTGCGGGCATCGAGTCGCGCGGGTTCGTGTTCGGCTTGCCGATTGCGATTAACCTCGGTCTGGGCTTTGTGCCCATCCGCAAATTGGGCAAGTTGCCAGGCGAGAAAATCAGCGAGGAGTACGCACTGGAGTATGGCACGAACACTGTAGAGATACACACCGATGCTGTTGAGCCGGGGCAGCGCGTGGTGGTGGTAGACGACTTGCTCGCGACGGGTGGAACCGCCAGAGCCGCCGCACGCCTCATCGAACGATTGGGCGGAACCGTGGCAGGCTTCGTTTTCCTGATTGAACTCACCTTCCTGGGCGGACGCAAACACCTACGCGGCTACGATGTCTTCTCCCTCATCGAGTACTAAACGACAATGACCATTCGCGAACGCTTAGAACAGCTGGAGTATCAAATCCTCGCGCCCTACGCCACAAAGAGCGCGGAGTCGCGCGGACGCCCCATCCCCGAGCCCCCTGATCCCGTGCGCACAGCGTTCCAGCGCGACCGCGACCGCATCATCCACAGCAAGGCATTCCGCCGACTCAAGCACAAGACGCAGGTGTTTTTAGACCCCAACGAAGACCATTACCGCACGCGCCTGACCCACACGCTGGAGGTGGCGCAAATCGCCCGCACAATCAGCCGCGCCCTGCGCCTCAACGAAGACCTCACCGAAGCGGTCGCCCTCGCGCACGATCTCGGACACCCACCCTTCGGACACACGGGCGAAGAGGCGCTGGACGCAATCCTGCGCAAATATATCCCCACCGCGCGCTTCCGCCACTACGAGCAGAGCCTGCGCGTGGTGGATTGCATCGAAAAAGACGGGCGCGGGCTGAACCTGACGCACGAGGTACGCGAGGGCATCGTCGGGCACTCCAAAGGGCGCGCTGACCTCACCGCCCACGAAACCCAGAAGACCGTCCACCTCGAAGCGGCGGTGGTGCGCATCGCCGACCGCATCGCCTACCTCAATCACGACCTTGACGACGGCATCCGTGCAGGGCTGCTGACCCTGAACGACCTGCCGCGCGACCTCATCGAGTTTCTCGGCGAGACGCACAGCGGACGCATCGCCCGCATGGTGATGGATGTCGTCGAACAAAGCGACGGCAAGCCCACTGTGCAGATGAGCGAGCCAATGCTGCAAGCAGTGAACCAACTCAAAGAGTTCATGTTCGAAAAACTCTACCATCATCCGAAGGTACAAAAAGAGCGCGAGAAGATGACCCGTATCCTGCACCAGATGTTCGAGTATTACATGGAGAACCCGTCGGAGCTGTCGGAAAAGTTTCGTCCTGCGGACGACTCGGTGGAGGCGCGGGCGCAAGCGGTGTGCGACTACTTGGCAGGCATGACCGACCGCTACGCGCTGTACAAGTACGAGAGCATCTTTCTGCCACGCACTTGGGGAGGGAGCAGTTTGTGAGCTTGCGTTGCCGACGCTGCCAAGCCACCATCGGGCTGGATGACCTGACCTATATCGCGTACCATCCACACACGATGGGCGCAAACCGCGTGGAGGTGCATTTCGAGTGCCCCCGCTGCGGGTATCGCGGCGAGCGGATGCTGAGCCAGCAGGCGTGGGACGAGCTGATGCTGAGCTATCTGGAGAATGACGAGCGCACCGCCGACGAGTGGCTCATTACGCAGCAGATGGGTCCCATCACCGCCGAAGAGGTGCGCGCGATGCGCCGTATGCTGCGTTCGGGCAACCTGCTGCAGAGCCTGCACGAGTGGGAGCGCAGCCGGCGCGGGGAGACGACCGAGTAGCCGCTATTGCCCAAACGCCCCCGCCAGCGTGGCGTCGGGGTAGTACGCCTCCAGAATCTGCCGATAGGTCTGCCCTGCGCGTGCGCGTCCCTGCGCGCCCCACTGACACATGCCCGCGCCGTGTCCTGACCCGCGCCCAATAATGCGCCAGCCGCCTTGCCGGGGCTGCACCTCGAACATCAGGCTGCGGATGCGCCCCACGCCGATTGCCGTGCGGAACTCCGCGCCTGAAAGAGCGAGCGTCGCGCGGTCGCCGTGCAGGCGCGCCTGCAACACATGCCCGCTTGCCGTGCGCTGCACGACGGCGACCTCCTCTACGCGCCCCAGCTGCGGAAAGCGTCGTTCGAGCTCCTCGCGCGTAAGGGTCAGTTCCCACGCGAAGTTCGGCGCGAGGCTGCAGAACGGCTTGCCGTCGGCGTCGGTGTCGGGCACGCCGCGCAAGGGTGGTTGGGGCGTTGTACCCGTCATGGCGACCTCAATCGGCGCGGTGTGCCCCCCACAGTTGCCCGTGTAGACCGCCTCCAGAATGCGCCCGCCGTAGATCAGCACCTCGCCTGCGGTCGCCTCCACCGCACGGTTCGTGTTCGGGTGTTCGGCGTTCACCCCGCCGTACACTTGGCACGGCGCGTGGTCGCACAGGTCGTAGCCCCACTGGCGGTAGCGGTTCAGCCGTCGCATGGTGAACGAGCGAGCAGCGACCGCCTGCGCCTTGAGCGCTTCGATATGGAAGTTCGGCGGCATCTCGCGCGGCAGAGTCGCCTTCAGGTAGTCGTCCAGACGCACCCAGTTGACCGTGAGCAGTTTGCCGTCGCGTTCCACCCATTCCAAGTGCCCGCGGTAGGGGCGCATGGCGTTCGGCGACGCGCCGACCATCGCGAAGCCCGCGCCTGCAGGCTCGGCGACGAGCCGTTCGGCAGCCACCTGCACCTGCCCGCAGCGGGCAACGAAGCGCCCGTTCTCGCGGCGCAACTCCCACATTTGCCCTGCTGCGCCGACGCCGAGTGTTTGCCCCGTGCGCGGGTCTACCCAGCGCAGGCTGCCCGCGCTGACGCCCACATACAGCACAGGCGCGAACGCGCCCTGCTCCAGTCCGACCCGTATTAGATAGTCGCTGTCCCGACGGGTAGGGGCGTCCCGCGCGCCCGACCCCATCAGAAGCAACCCAACCCACAGGGCTATCGCAAATAGTCGCATACTGCCTGTAGGTTCGATACGCAAAAGCCCCCTCCTGCTCCCAGGAGGGGGCTACTAATCGGAGAAAACGAAAGCGGGGCGTAATCAGCGCAAAGTCGCCATCTCGCCGTACAGACCCCACAGCGGCCAGTCGCCGCGCCATTGGGGTTGCGCCGTAGCGCTCCACCCCATCTGACTGGGGAGCGCCCTCACCTCTGGATCAGGCTGATAGTCGCGGATAGGGGGCGACTTCGCCAAGAACTCGCGGACATTCATCCACTTGGCGTGTCCATCCACATAGACGAGGTTGAACCCCTCCATGTGCGGCGCCCAACGACGGTTCACCCTGCGATCTCTACCTGGTGTAAGGGTGCCCTCCAGCACTTCGCGATGCGCCAACGGGTATGCTATGCGGAAAGGCGACTGTGGGGTAGGGCGATAGAGGAAGGAAGGCAGTGCTTGCCGTTCCGACTCCATAATCAGCATGGTCTCTGCAGGGCGCTGGACGCCCGCCATCGTGCCGCCGAGGAACGAGTTGCGGAAGTCGGGCGGGGTTCTGCGATAGGTGTTCGTCGCGCCCGTGATGTGTAGCGCAAGCGCGTAGCCGCGATCGCGAATCTCAGCATGCTGTTCCCAAGCTTCGCGCCCCTCTGGTGTCTCGATGCTACGGCTGGGGCAGAAGAAGATGTCGATGTTCTTGATGTAGAGCCAGACCCAGTATTGCCACTTGAAGTGATTGATGCGCCGTCCGTATGGACCGGTGCACCCCACAGCGTCAGGCTTCCAAGGAATCGGAGTATCGATACAATCGTCCATGCGCGGGAAGGTCTCGTCGTAGTCGTTGATATACATCGTGATGCCAAGTCCAATCTGCTTGCAGTTGCTCAAACACGAAGTCTGTCGCGCTTTCTCGCGCGCCTGGGCGAACACAGGGAACAGGATGGCTGCCAGGATCGCGATAATCGCAATCACGACAAGAAGCTCAATGAGCGTAAAGCCGTGTCGTCGCATAGTCGCTTACCTCCACCTACGAGTTTACACTCCAGAAGGTTAAGACCTCGTTAAGCACGCGAGATTGCCTGTGCCATATGGTTATTGCTTTACCGTCTCCACCATCCGCTGGGCAATCAGCGCGATTTCTGGACTAAGCACGCCTTCGGGGCGCGCGCCTGTGCGCAGGCACTTGAGGAAGTATTCGGGCGCGTTGCGTTCGCCTTCAGGCAGGGGCGGCGGAGTCTCCAGCGTAGGCTCCGCGCCGCGGCGGTGGATGCGCAGTTTGCCGTCAATCACGCCTGCCGTCGCCTCCGTGCCGTACACGATTGGGTTCGGCGCGCCGTCGGTGCCGATTTGCGACCATGTGGCTTCAATCACGGCAATTGCCTTCGGGTAGCGGGCAATCAGCACGGCGTTGTCGTCGCTGATGGGGTAGTCTTTGGTCAGGTTGCCGCGCACGCCCAGCACCTGCAACGGCTCGCCCAGCAGGTACGCGCTCATCACCGCGCCGTAGCAGGCGAAGTCCGCCAGTGCGCCCGCGCCGTTGCGCTGCTCGTCGTACAACCACTCCACGAAGTACGGGTCGCAGCCGATTTCGCGCGGTCCCGCGTGCCCCGCGCGGAAACGGAACTCGAACACCGCGCCGAACTCGCCGCTACGGGCGCGCTCCAGCAGCGCATGAATCGCAGGGTTCCAGCGCGTGGGCCAGTTAATCATCAGCATACGGTCGGTCGCGCGGGCGGTTTCGAGCATCCGCTCGGCGTCCGCTAAGTCCGCTGCCATCGGCTTTTCGACCATCACATGCGCGCCGCGCTGCATCGCGGTAATCGCAATCGCCGCGCTGGTGCGGTTGTCGGCGCACGCCAGCACCACATCGGGCGATTCGGCGTCCAGCATGCGCTGCCAGTCCACATAGGCGCGTTGGAATCGGGCGCGGGCGTTGTCCAGCAGCAGGGTCGGGTCGGCGACGGCGACGAGCTCCACTTCGGGCTGGGCTGCCCACTGCTCCAGCAAGCCCCACACATGCCCGTGCGTCAGTCCAGCCACAGCAAGGCGTATCGGCATTTCAGGGTTCCTCCACTGCAAGCGCGGCGGGCTGTCTGTGCAGGTTCTGCGGCGACAGCCCGAACGCCGCGCACAGCCGTTCGACGACCAGCGGGGCGCGCTCGGCTTCAATCAGGCAGGTGATGCGGTTGTGCGCGTCGCTTACCTGCTCGATGGCGACCCCTGCCTCGTACAGCACCTCCGCGATGCGGGCAATCACGCCGTGCAGCTCGCGCATGTTCTGGGCGAAGATGGAGACCATCACGCGGCGCGGCTTGACCGTCACGCGAAACCCGTGCGCTTCCAGCGTCTGACACGCACGCGCCGCCAGTTCCGAATCGACGCCGAAACTCAAGCCGTTGCGCTGCAGTTTGATCAGGAAGATGGGGATCTCCGCCTCGCGCAACAGGTTCAGGATGCGCTGGCGCTGCGCGGAAAGTAGGCTCGTGTCAGGCACACGCACAAACAGGTAGGTCACCTCTTGCGAGACTTGGATTGCACTCACGCCGCGCTCACGCTCAAAGCTCACACGCCTGCCCGGAACCACTGCCCAGCTGTCGTGCATTGCAAGCGTAGTATACCCCGCGACGGGTATTCTAAACACGATGCCCACGCAACGGCTACGGGTGAAGGGTATGACCTGCGCGGCGTGCGTGCGGCGCGTGGAGAAGGTGCTGACGCGCGTGCCCGAAGTGCAGTCGGCGACGGTGAACCTCGCCACCGAGACCGCCGAGGTGCAAACAGCGCAGCCTGTAGACATCACCGCGCTGATTGAAGCCATCCGCGCGGCAGGCTACGATGCGGAACCGATTGAGCCAGCTGCTCCCACCGCCGAAGACGACCCCGCGCGTCCGCTCCAGCGGCGACTGTGGGTCAGCCTCGCGCTGACAGCTCCCATCGTTGCGCTCAGCATGTTCCTGCCGCACCCGCTCCCCGCACAAGGCTGGATCCTGCTCGCACTCACACTGCCAGTGCAGTTTGGCGTCGCGTTGCCGTTGTATCGCGCGGCGTGGGGCGCGCTGCGGCACGGCACGGCGAATATGGAGGTGCTGGTGCTGCTGGGCACGCTCGCGGCGTTTTTCTACAGCTTCGCGCTCACGCTGCAGGGGCAGGGGCACCACCTGTATTACGAGACCTCGGCGGTGATCATCACGCTGGTGCTGCTGGGGCGCACGCTGGAGGCGCGGGCGCGTGGGCAGGCAAAACGCGCGCTGGAATCGCTCTGGAACCTGCTGCCCCGTGAAGTGCTGCGCTGGGACGGCGCGGCGTACCGCGCAGTTCCGCTCAGCCAAGTGCAGGTCGGCGACCGCTTGCTCGTGCGCACGGGCGACAGGGTTCCTGTGGACGGCGTGGTGCTGGAAGGGCGCGGCTGGGTGGACGAATCGGCGATTACGGGCGAGTCGCTGCCCCAAGAGCGCGCAGCGGGCGATCGGGTGCTGGGCGGCGCGCTTGTGGTGGACGGCGTGCTACACCTTGAGGCGCAGGCAGTCGGCGAGCAGACGCTGCTGGCACAAGTTGCCCAAGCAGTTGCGCAAGCGCAGGCGCGTAAAGCGAGCATTCAGCGCGTCGCCGACCAAATCGCGGCGGTGTTCGTGCCGATTGTGGTCGCGATTGCGCTGCTGACGCTACTGGGCTGGTGGCTTGCCACGCGCAGCCTCGCCGACGCGCTGGTTCCCGCCGTGAGCGTGCTGGTGATTGCCTGCCCGTGCGCCGTGGGGCTTGCCGTGCCGATTGCGATGCTCACGGGCGCGACCCGCGCGGCGCGGGCAGGCGTGCTGATTCGCGGCTTCGAGGCGTTGGAGCGCGTGCGACGCATCGACACGCTCGTGCTGGACAAGACGGGCACGCTGACGCTGGGCACACCGCGCCTGGTCGCTATCAACACGGACGGCATCTCCGAGACCGACGCGCTGAGTCTGGCAGCAGGCTTGGAGCAGAGCGTGCGCCACCCGCTGGCAGAGGCGATCCTACAAGCGGCGCAGGAACGCGGAATAACGCCTGCGTCCGTAGAGCAGGTCCAGGTGGTTGCTGGGGGTGGGGTGAGGGCGATGTGCACGGGGGAGCCGCAGGGCGCACCGCCGCGCGCCCCTACACCCCTCTCCCACAGGGTGGGAGAGGGGCTGGGGGTGAGGGCACACACCATCCTTCTCGGCAGCCCGCGCTTTCTGCAGGAGCACGGGGTTGCTCTTGACGGTTTTTGTGAACCCCCTCCTGCAGGTTCCCCCTGCGAGCAGGGGGAACCAATCAGGCTTGGTTCCCCTCGCGATGCGGGGGGAACCTTAAGGAGGGGGGCAGATACTTTCCCTGTTCTCCTTGCTGTGGATAACCGCATCGTCGCAGGCTTCGAGTTCGCCGACGAGCCGCTGCCCGAAGTCGCGGAGACGCTCCGCGCCCTGCGTCAGGCGGGGCTGCGGCTGGTGCTGTGTTCGGGTGACCGCGCAGAGGCGGTGGCGGCGTTCGCTGAGCGCGTCGGCATCGACGAGTGGCACGCGGCGCAACTGCCTCACCAGAAGGCGGAGGTGGTGCGCCGCTTGCAAGCGGAAGGCAGGCGCGTGGCGTTCGTTGGCGACGGCATCAACGACGCGCCCGCCCTCGCCGAAGCCGACTTGGGCATCGTTGTCGCCACCGGGACCCAACTCGCCGTCGAGAATGCTGACCTGATTCTGCTCAATCGCGACTTGCGCACCGTACTGACTGCGTTGCGCCTCTCGCAGGCAATCTACCGCGTCATCCGCCAGAACCTTTTCCTCGCGTTTGTCTACAACACGCTGGGCATCCCGTTGGCAGCAATGGGCTACCTGAACCCCATGGTCGCCGCGCTCGCGATGAGCCTCAGCTCCCTATCCGTCGTCGGGAACGCATTGAGACTATTGCGTTGGGTATAATAGGCGTACTGTGGACCCTTCTGGCTTCGCTGGGCGAAGCCCCGAAACTTACAGGTCCAGAGGAGGGTAAATGATGGAGCATCCACGCTACTACGAAACGATGGTGATCGTGCCAGCCACGCTGGACGATGCCCAGGTTGAGGCGATTATTCAACGCGCACGGAATGTGCTGGAGAGCCTCGGCGCGAAAGTGCACACCGCGCGCGTGTGGGATAAGCGCAAACTGGCATACGAGATCAAGAAACACAAGGAGGGCGTCTACCTCTTGTTCCGCTACGAAGGGCAACCGAAGGCAGCTGAAGAGCTGAACCGCATCCTCAAAATCAACGAGGATGTCATCCGATTCCGCACCTTCCGTCTGGAGCCAGAGGAGTTCGCCAAGTTCTCGTAGGGAGGGGGTTATGTACTATAACCGTATCATCCTAATCGGACGATTGACGCGCGATCCCGAACTACGGGCGACCCCAGACGGTGTCTCTGTGGTGCGCTTCAGGCTCGCAGTTGACCGTGTGGCGCGCGCCGGCGAAGAGCGTCAGACGGACTTTTTCGATATCGTCGCCTTCCGCCAGTTAGCGGACACGGTGGCGAACTACACCACCAAAGGCAGGCTGGTGCTGGTCGAGGGCAAGCTGCAGACGCGCAGCTACAACGACCGCGAGGGCAATCGCCGCACAGTGTACGAAATCGTCGCCGACACCGTACGGTTTCTGGAGCGACCACGCGAGGGCGAGCCCGAAGTAGGCGCAGATATGCCCGCAGCCACAGCCACGCCCCCTGCGACGCACACTGTTCAGCGACCCGTAGCACCTGCCACAACCGCGCCCGCAGATGAGCCAGAACCCGTGGACTTCTTCGATGACATCGAATTCGACGAATCCGAGTTAGACGACCCATTCCGCTAAGGAGGTGAACTATGGCAACTGAATACTTGGACATTACGAAGAAGACGGACGACGATCTGGAGGCAAAGCGGCGGGTAGTGCGTCGTCGACGCAAAAACATGTGCCCAGAGGACTCCTACTTCGATTACAAGGATGTAGCGACTCTGCGTCGCTACACAACGCCAGAGCGAGGCAAAATCCTGCCGCGTCGACAGACGCACTTGTGTGCCAAGTGCCAGCGACGGCTCGCGCTGGCAATCAAGCGGGCACGGGAGCTGGCGCTACTGCCCTATGTCGCCTCGTGAGGACGCGCCATGCACCCTTTGGATGAGAGCGGACTGCTGACGCGCTTAGACCCGCACGGGATGATGGCGCTCACGCTGGACTTTCCCGCCCAGTGTGAGCGTGCAATGCAAATTGCCAGCGACGCGCCTGCACCCGCACTGCCGCGCACCCCGCGCCAAGTGGTGGTGTGCGGCATGGGCGGTTCAGCGATTGGCGGTGACTACCTGCGCGCCCTGTTCGAAGGGTACGGCGACCTACCCGTGCAGGTCATCCGCGACTACACCCTACCCCGCAGTGTCGATGCGCACACGCTGGTGTTCGCCGTGAGCTATTCAGGCAACACGGAGGAGACACTGGCGTGCTATGGGCAGGCGCGGGCGCGCGAGGCGATGATTATTGCCATCTCCAGCGGAGGCGAACTCCAGCAGCGCGCGTATGCCGACGGCGTCTACCACCTGCAAGTGCCTGGCGGTCAGCCCCCGCGCACAGCGCTGGGCTACCTGTTCATCCCGCTGATGCGCCTCGCCGAACGGTTGGGGCTGCTGCCCGACCTCAGCCAGCCCTACAGCCAGATGTTGCGACGCCTGGTGCAGACGCGCAACGCGCTGCAGATGAGTGTCCCCTACGAGCAGAACCCCGCCAAGCAACTCGCGCAGGCACTCCATCGGCGCATCCCGCTGATTTACGGTTCGGGTGGCGCACGGGCGACCGTCGCCTTGCGCTGGAAGGGGCAAATCAACGAGAACGCCAAGCAGCACGCCTTCGCCTACACCTTCCCCGAACTGAACCACAACGAGATTCTCGGCTGGGTCAAGGCGTCGGAGCAAGCGAGCAACTGGAGCGTGGTCGTGCTGCGCGACCCCGACGAGAGCGCGAAAATCCGCACGCGCATCGAAGTCACGCGCCGCTTAGTGGGCGACCGTGCCGAGTGGCACGAACTCACTGCCGAAGGCGCGTCGCAACTGGAGCGACTGATGCACCTGACCTACTTCGGCGACTTCGTGAGCCTGTATCTCGCGTTGCTGAACGCCGTCGATCCCGAAAATATTGACTACATCAACATCCTGAAGGCGGAGCTGGCGAAGGTCGGCTGATAACAGGAAGTACGGGTACCTCCCCCATACACGGGGGAGGTACAGAAGGGCTGTCCGGCAACCGACGCATCCCCTTACAGTTTCACCTGTCCGCCAAGCAGGAATGCCATCGCCCAGCCGATAAAGCCGACCAGCAGTGCGCCGATCAGCCCGACCAGGAACGGCTTTAGCCCGACGCCCTTGAACACGCGGAACGAGGTTGCCAAGCCGACCGCTGCCATCGCCGTGCCCAGTGCGCGCGAGCCCCAAGTCTCGCCAACCGCTTTGGTGAACTCTTTCCACGCATCCGCATCCCAGATGCCGAAGGCGAGCCCGCTCGCCACCTGCGCATCGCCGATGGAGCGCACAATCGCCATCGCGATAAACCCCAGCACGAACGCAGGCAGCAGTTTCGCGATGCTGATCTTGCCGCCTTCACCGTTGCCAGCCGACGCTTGCCGACGCAGGTACAGGTACGACAGCAGCGGCACCACTACCGCCAAAAACAGGTTGCGCGTGAGCTTGGTCACCGTCGCTGCCTTGAGAACGGTCTCGTCGTTGAACACCTCCTTGTAGGTCAGCGCCGCGCCGACCACCTGCGAGGTTTCATGCACCGCCGTGCCCAAGAACAGCCCAATCTGCTCGGAGGTGTGCAGAATGTGTGGCGCAAGATACGGATACAGGAACATCCCCAGCAGCCCGAACAGCGTGATATTCGCCACAGCGTAGGCGACCTCTCTCTGCTCCGCCTTGATCGCAGGCGCGACCGACACGATTGCCGTCACGCCACAGATGCCCGTGCCTGCGGCAATCAGCGTACCCAGCCGCTCGGGTAGGTTCAGGCGACGGTTAATCCACGTGATGAAAATCAGCCCGCCGAAAATCGCCGCCGCAACCACAGGGATGCCCCACGCGCCTAACTTGAACACATCCATCAGGCTGAGCTTGATGCCGACCAAGATAATCCCTAAGCGCAGAATCTTGGTCGTGCTGAACTTGATGCCCTCCTCGATGCTCTGAGGCAGGGGCAGTAGGTTGCGCAGCAGGATGCCAATCACGATTGCCGTCAGTACGGCGGAAATCGGGCTGGACTTGCCTGTGGGATCAATCCCCTGCAGGCTGAGGATCCATGCGCCCAGCTTATTCGTGAGCGGGATGGCGACCAGCATAATCGCTACCGAGAGCAGAAAGCCCGGTAGGATCTTCACCACCCCGCCCCAGTTCGGCACGCCAAACAGCGCGTTCAGCAGCCAGTGCGGTTTCTCTACTTGCGTTTCTATCGGATTCGTTTGCGTTGCCATCACTGTCTACCTCCTGTCGAAATCATGGCGGGAACTTCTGTTATACCAATCGCCGAGCCAGAGTTCATGATTGCCCCCCTCCTGCAGGTTCCCCCCGCTTCGCGAGGGGAACCGCCCAGACCAGACTCGGTTCCCCCTGCAGGCAGGGGGAACCTTAAGGAGGGGGTTCGAACGATTCTCAATAGGCATCTGCAAGGGCGCAGACATTCTTGCCCAGCTCCAGCTCTTGCGCCTTCTCCTCGTCGGGCACAAGCAGCCCTGCGTTCACGCGCTTAATATCCACATACTGCGGCGGGAACACAGGCAGCGTGCTAAGTATAAACTCAACAAACGCCTCCTTGCTGGGCGACTGGTACTCGCGCGGGTTGTTGCGCTTGATGTTGCCCAGCGTGTCGTAGAAGGTTCCGTCGGGTCGCCCTTCGCGGCTTGCGGTCGCGAAGTGTGCAGGGAACACCAGCGTCTCATCAGGCAGCACGAGCAGCTTCTTGTAGAGCGACTCGTAGTGAATCGGCGCCCACTCTTGCCCGCGCCCGCCCAAGTCGGGACGCGCTACCGACACAATAAAGATCGAGTCGCCCGTGAACAGGTAGCGGTCGTTCACCAAGAACGCCATGTTGCCCAGCGTGTGTCCTGGAATGTGGATGCCCTTGAGCGTCGCGTTCCCGAACTTGAAGGTGAAGCCGTCCTTGAGGTACTCGTACTCGATCGTCGCGGGCAGCATGTCAATCGGGTGGATACCGTCGTAAGGATGCAGGAAGTACGGCACGCCTAGCTCTTTCGCCAGCTTCGGTCCGCCGCTGATGTGGTCGGCGTGCGCGTGCGTGTCGAAGATTGCGACGATCTTGAAGCCTTCGCGCTGGGCGAGGTTCGTGTATTGCTCGGTGTGGCGGGTCGGGTCAATCAAGATGCCCTCGCCGTTGCTCACGACGGCGTAGGCGAGGTCGCCGCGCGCCACGCGAATAATCTGGTAGAGCGCGACATCCGTGACCGCCTCGATGCGGCGCACGCGGTAGTAGTTGCCCCACGCAATCATGCCGCCTTCGAGGTTCACCGCGTCGTAGCCGCGCTTGCGCAGCACGCCCGCCACATACTCGGACGAACCGCCCTTCGCGCACACCACAACGACCTGCTTGCCTTTCGGCACGCGGTTTGCACTCTCATCCTCATTCTCGATGAACTGGAAGTACGGAATATGCAGGGTCTCGAAGGGGTTGCGCCCTTCAATCTTCCAGCGCTCGAACTCGTCCTGATTGCGCACATCCAGAAGCAGGAACGAGTCGCCGCGTTCAATCATCTCATCCAGCTCTGCTACGGTAATCGCCGTTTTGGTCAGTGTAGCCATCGTCATACCTCCCTGTTAGGATAGTGTTTCGGAAGCGGTTTGCGTTGCTTCCGTTTGGTTAGAGGCGTGGAAAGGGATAAAGGATTCAGAGGGAGGCTGTATCGTATAAACCAACAGGCGGGGTGCGCTGGTGCGCCTCCCCGCCTGCAGTGTTTTCGGGCGTCGGTTGGGTTTACTTCTTGCGGCGACGCAGCCCCAGCAGGCTGACCAACCCCGTGCCGATGGCAATCAGGCTACCCGGCTCAGGCGCGATGATCTTGCCGGAGTCGCCCAGCGGCGGGATTGCCTGAATATGCACCATCGCGCTGTCGTTCGCCCCGACAAAGTTCGCCGTAGACACGCCAAACAGCTGGAAAGTGGAAGTCCCTCCAGGGAGCAGGCGCTGAGGAGGCGGAGCCATCTTGAAATTTACCTGAACATTGAAACTCAGCCCCGCGTTCGTGTAGCTGCCCAGAGAGATTGATGTGACATACGGATCGCCGACGAAGTTAGACCCCGTCGGTAGCGTGTTGAACAGCAGGTGCAGCCTACTGATGAACTGCCCTGCAGGGTTCGTCGCGTTGTTGGTCAGGCTAATCTGCACGCCGCCGGGAATGTCGTTCATGGTCATAACAGCCCAAGGTGCGGGTCCGCCAGGCGTTGCACCCGAATGAACTGTGTTGAAGTGGAATACGATAGACGCTGACGCCTGCGTAAGGGCAACCGCGCCCAAGGCACTTGCTAACACCCAACGACTCATAATGTTTCTCATCTTACTACCTCCTATGGAAGCTCACACTTCGCCAAAATGCGAAGATGTGGCGATACAGAGTGGAGCAACTTGCGTGCCAATCGCCGCGCATTCTGCTGTCATTAATGCGGTTTTCAGTGCGAATTCAGCGTCGGTTCAGGCGTTTGGTGGGGTCAAGCTGCGCGAGTTCCGCGTCGGTGAGAGCGCGCCACTGCCCAGGCTTAAGGTCGCGTGGGAGGCGTAGGTTGCCAATCGCGATACGCACAAGCCGCTGCACGGGGTGTCCCACCGCTTGGCACATCCGTCGGATTTGGCGTTTGCGCCCCTCGTGCAGCACGATTTCCAGCACGGTGTGGTCGCGCTCGGTGCGGATCCGTTTCACTTGGGCGGGTGCGGTTATGCCATCCTCCAGTTGCACGCCCTCGCGCAGTCGCTGCAGTGCGCGGTTGGAGGGGTTTCCCGCCACCCACACGCGATAGGTCTTGGGCAGCTTGTAGCGCGGGTGCATGAGGCGATTCGCGAACGCGCCGTCGTTGGTGAACAGTAGCAGCCCTTCCGAATCGGCGTCCAGCCTGCCGACGGGGAATACAGGCGCGGGTGCGTCTTTGAGCAGCTCCATCACGGTGCGCGGGGCGTGGGGGTCTTTGCAGGTCGTGACATAGCCGCGCGGCTTGTGCAGCATCAGGTACACACGCCCGCTCTGTGGCGGCTGCACAGGTTTGCCGTCGACGGTAATCGTATCGCGGGTGGGGTCAACTTTCATCCCAAGCACGGCGGGCGTACCGTTCACTACCACGCGTCCCTGACGAATCAGCTGCTCGCAAGCGCGTCGCGAACCGTAGCCACAGCGTGCCAGCCACTTCTGCAGGCGTAGGGGTTCCATAGTAGGGGCTCCATAATGAGAATGGCTCCTGGGGCAGGACTCGAACCTGCAACCTGGTGGTTAACAGCCACCCGCTCTGCCCATTGAGCTACCCAGGAGCGTCGGCGATACTATTTTACCACATTTCCTGCCTGATTGTCAAGAGGTGGCGGCGCATGCGCCAACACATCGCCTGCGGTTTGAGACCCCCAGACACGCGGAGTTTTGGTGGGTCTTCAAGGCGTCAAAAGCCCAACATATTGGGTGTTGGCGCACTGCAAACGCAGCAAACCGTCTGGCGCGCCCGGAGGGATTCGAACCCCCGACCCCCAGATCCGAAGTCTGGTGCTCTGGTCCGCTGAGCTACGGGCGCACATGGTCGGGGCGCCCGGATTCGAACCGGGGACCTCTACCACCCCATGGTAGCGCGCTAACCATACTGCGCCACGCCCCGACATCGCATATTATACCCCATCCCACGCGCTCGTGCAACACCTGCGGCGCGGAATATACATCCACGCACACGAGAGTGGGTATACTAAGCCACTATCTTGAGGAGGTTATGCTTATGGTGAAGGCGATTACGCAGCGCGAATGGCAGGCGGAGGTACTCAACTCGCCCATCCCCGTGCTGGTGGACTTCTGGGCGGTCTGGTGCGGTCCGTGCCGCCTAATTGCCCCGATTGTCGAAGAACTTGCTCGCCAATACGAGGGCAAACTGAAGGTGTACAAAGTGGATGTCGATCAGGAGCAGTCGCTTGCGATGCAGTACGGCATCATGAGCATCCCAACATTGCTGCTGTTCAAAAATGGGCAGGTTGTGGAGCAGATTGTGGGCGCGCTGCCTAAAAGTGCTATCGAGCAGCGGGTTGCAAAGCATCTATGAAGCCTTTGCACTCCTACCCACTCGTCATTATCGCTTGTAATAGTCGCCCTGCACCGAACCGAACGGGGTCGGTGCAGGGCAATTTTGTCTCGGCTTCCACCTGCTCAATTGCGGCACGCGCCTCCGACTCGCTCAGGTGCGCCGTGTTGAGCGCAACGGCGACCACCTTAGACGGATAGAACGCGCCGCCCATCGCAGCGACCTGCTCGTAGATGCGAATCACTTCGGGCAGTGGCGGGATGGGCACATCGGGGAAGGTGCGAATATGCGTCTGCCCCGCGCGGTGCACCAGAATCAGATGCGTAGGCTGTGCGCCGCGTAGCAATGGCAGCGTCGCTGTCGAGGCAGGGTTCGTGAGCGCGCCCTGACCCTCGATGTGGATAATCTCGGCGTCTTCCGCTAACTCGCATACAAACTTCTCGACTGCGCCCGAAGCGAAGTCCACCCGAACAGCGTCCAGAGCGACCCCGCTGCCCTCAATCATAATCCCCGTCTGCCCTGTTGCCAGAAAGCGCGAGCGCAGCCCCTGCTGCAGGCAGGCGCGATGCATCTCAAGGCTGACGGTCATCTTACCGACCGCCATATCCGTGCCGACGGTTAGCACGCGCGTGCAGTTCAGGTAGCGCGCCTTGCCCGTGCCGACGCTCAGACCCGGCGGCTCTTTGCGCACATCCCAAATCCACTGGCAAGCGTGCAGGAACGGTTCGAGGTCGGGGTGTTTGGCGAGCGGCGTATGCAAGCCGTTGACGAGGTTCAGTCCCGCCATGACCGCCGTGCGCACTTCGCGCCACATCTCGGCAGGCAGCGCACCTCCTGGCGGCGCAACACCAATCACCAGCGTATCAGGGCGGTATGCCATCGCTTCCTGCACCGATGCCACAATCGGGACCTCGCGCGGGATGCCCGTCAACTCGCGCAGCGACCGACCCGCGCACTCGCGGTCAATCACCGCGACAATTGGGTTCGCGCTGTAGCGTAGCAAGCCCAGCCCCGTCTTGCCGAACTTGCCCAAAATCCCCTCGTGCATCAATATCGCCAGTCGATTCTCAGGTTTGAGCATCGCAACGCGCGGGATTATACCCAGCATGGGGTATACTCATGTCGCCTTGCTGGCAACCTGGCTGTCTCATCCTCTGGCGGCAAGGTCTATCTCAAGCAGCGAGGTGAACTCTATGACCGTCAAGTGGGCGCTGGTGAAAACCAGCCCATTTCAGGGGCTCAGCGAGGAAGAGAAGCACGACATCCTGAGCCGTATGTTGCGTGTGCATTACGACCCCGGCGAGCGTCTGGAGTTAGGGCGCGAGCCAGGCGGCTGGTGGGTCGTGGAGAAGGGCTTGATGAAGGTCTACTCCGTCGCGCCCGATGGCAGCGCGCTGACCTACGCCATCCTTAGCGCAGGCGACTCCTTCGGCGAGACGACCATCCTCACAGGGCACTGGGTGCGCGCAACTGTCGAAGCGCTCGAGCCGACCGAAGTGCGCTACCTCTCTGCCGACCAGTTCGAGCAGCTGCTACGCGAGCATCCCGACTTCGCCTTGGCGCTTTTGCGCAACTTAGCGGAGCGCATCCGCCAATCCGAGGAGCGCGTGTTCCACATCAGTCGCCTAAAACTCTCCCAGCGCGTGGCGCACGCTCTGCTCGGATTGGCGCGCACCATCGGCGAGCAGACTGACGAAGGCATCGAAATCCACCTGACCCACCAAGAGATCGCCGACTATGTAGGTGCAAGCCGCGAAGCCGTCAGTCGCACGCTCGGACGCTGGGTACGCAAAGGTTGGATCGCCACCAACCGCAAATCTGTCATCATCAAGGATCTGCGCCCGTTCCAAATCATCACCAACCAAATGCACACCGCCGCATAAAAAATGGGTGGAGAGACGCCCCTCTCCACCCGACCGAGTTGCGAGGTGATCGGTCGCTTACTTGGGCATAAGGACTTTATCGATCACATGAATGACGCCGTTGTCCGCCTCGATGTCGGTCTGGACAACATTCGCGTCATCCACGCGCACGCCGCCCTCCGTGCTGACCGTGATGCTTTGACCCTGAACGGTCTGCAGTTGCGTGCTGCGCACGACATCCGCAGCCATGAGCTTGCCCGGCACCACATGGTAGGTCAGGATCGCCGTGAGCTTTTCCTTGTCTGCCAGCACGGCTTGCAGCGTCTCTTGGGGGATCTGGGCGAACGCCTCGTCGGTTGGCGCGAACACGGTAAAGGAACCCTCCCCACTCAGCGTTTCTACCAAACCTGCCGCCTGAACGGCTTGAACGAGCGTGTTGAACTTACCAGCCTGTACCGCGATATCGACAATCGTAGGCATAGTGAACCTCCTGTCAGATTTTGCGCGGTTCTCGCGCGCGTAGAGTATTGCACACACGGGGGACGCCGTTTCCGTGATTGGAATCACACAAGCCGAAATTCGGGGTATAATGCCTCCCAAAGGAGGCGTTGCATGGAGTCGTCGGAGCGCACCGATGTGTACACGCTGCTGCGCTATACGCTGGAGCTGTATATCGCCAGCGCGTGGCAACACATGGGCTTCCTGCCTGACCCTGCGACAGGAAAGACGCATGTGGCTTTGGAGGAGGCGCGAATCGCTATCGATTGCGCCGATTTTCTGGCAGGAAAACTCAAGCCGCACCTCGAACCAGAAGAGCAACGCGAATACGAACGACGAATTCGCGACCTGAAACTGAACTTCCTCGCGAAGCAGAGCGATACACGCACGGAGGCATGAGATGGGAATGATTGTTTGGGCGCGCACTCTCGCGCAAGGCATTCGGAAAGGTGTCGTAAGCGTGCAGATGGCGGGACACATCTACTGGACGCGCACACGCGCGATTTTGCGGTCGCTACCCGCCACTGCCTACGAGCAGATTCGGCACTGGCGCGGCAAGAGCGTCGAGTTTCCGATTGAGGAGCAGCGCGCGCTGCTGGCAGAGTATTACGAGCGGTTCGAGCGTCTGGCGGAGCTGATTTGCGATGCGGCGTTCGCAGGCGAAGGCGCACCGTTCCAGCAACAGTATGCGGAGGTGCGTCGCTGGCTACAACGCGCCTACCCCCACCTCAAGCCGTACCTGACCGCCCACATGAACTGCGATCCCAGCGATGCGGAGTTCGGTAGGCGCGTGGCGGGCAAACCCACCGACGCGATGGAGGCGCTGTTTATCGCCGAAACCCTCGATGAGGTCATCCGCAACGATCAGGGCGACCTCATCGGGCGGTTGGAACGCGCCCGAAGCGCACTCTACCGCTACAGCGACTACCTGCGCGAAGTGATTGCGCCCAACGGGTAAAATTTACTTGCTATGAATCCGATTGTTCCGCTGACGGCGGTGCAGCTGCCGCTGAGCAAGCCGCGCCGCCGCACGCGTGAGGTCAAAGTTGGCGACATCGGCATCGGCGGCAACAACCCCATCCGCGTCCAGTCGATGATCACCGCCGAGACGATGAACACCGAAGCGGCGGTCGCGCAGATTATCCAACTCTACGAGGCAGGCTGCGAAATCGTGCGTGTTGCCGCGCCCAACCTGCGCGAGGCACAAAACCTTGGCGAAATCCGCAAAGAACTCAAACGCCGCGGCTACGGGCATGTCCCCCTCGTCGCCGATGTCCACCACCAAGGCATGGACATCGCCCTCGAATGCACCAAGCACGTCGATAAGATCCGCATCAATCCGGGGCTGTTCGTGTTCCGCAAGCCTGACCCTAACCGCGTGGACTACAGCCCTGCCGAGATACAGCAGGAACTGGAAGCCATTGAGCAGGCGTTGCTGCCCGTGATTAAGGCGTGCAAAGAGCGTGGCGTCGCAATGCGCATCGGCGTCAACCACGGCAGCCTGTCGGAGCGAATCAAGGTCATGTACGGCGACTCGCCCGTTGGGATGGTCGAATCGGCGATGGAATACATTCGCATCTGCGAGGCGCACGGGTTCAAAGATTTGGTCATCTCCCTAAAGGCGAGCCGCGTGCCGATTATGCTGTCTGCGAACCGCCTGATGGTCAAGCGCATGGACGAGGAGGGCATGGACTACCCGCTGCACTTGGGCGTCACGGAGGCTGGGGACGGCATGTACGCCCGTATCAAGAGCGCGATTGGAATCGGCACGCTGCTGGCGGAGGGCATCGGCGACACGATTCGCGTCTCGCTGGCGGAAGACCCCCTCAACGAAATCGAGGTCTGCTACGACATCCTGCAGGCGTTGGGGCTGCGCAAGACGAAGGTGGAGTATATCGCCTGCCCCTCCTGCGGACGCACGAAGTTCGACCTGCCGACGGTGCTGAACCAAGTTCGCGAGGCGACCAAGCACTTGGTGGGGTTGGATATTGCGGTGATGGGCTGCCTGCACCCCGACTCGCCCGTGATGACACGCGAGGGGCTGCGTCCCATTCGTGAGGTGCGCGCAGGCGACCTTGTGCTGACCGATCGGGGCGACTTCCAGCCCGTGCTGCAGACGGAGACGCACGAGTTCACGGGCGAGCTGGTTGAACTGCGCTGCGCAGGGATGCCGCCCGTGCAGTTCACACCGAACCATCCTGTGCTGGCGATACCGAAGACAGAGATTGACCCCCTCCTTAAGGTTCCCCCTGCAAGCAGGGGGAACCAAGCGCGTGCGGTTCCCCTCGCGCAGCGGGGGGAACCTGCAGGAGGGGGGGCAAGCTCTGCCGTACTCCCCGACTCCGCCCGCTGGTACGCTGCCGACACCCTTCAGCCTGGGATGGTCGTGCTTTACCCTATCGTGCAAGGGGAGCAGGCAGTGGAGCACCTGCCCGAGTGCCCCGAGATGCCCGTGGACGAGGCGTTCCTCACCATTGCCGCGTGCTACTTAGCGGAGGGGTCGCTGGGCGGCGCACGGGGCAAGGCACAACAGGTCTTCTTCACCTTTAGCGCGGACGAGATAGGACTGGCGCGGCGACTGTGCGACGCGCTTCAGGCGCACGGCGCGCCCGCACGCACGCGCACGCGGCGCAATACGCTGGAGGTGCTGTGCCATTCCACCGAGTGGGCAGAGCGCATGCAACGCCTGTTCGGACGGCGTGCGGAGAACAAGCGGATGCCAGACGGGATGCTGACCCTACCGCGGACGCAGCAGGCGTACCTGCTTCAGATGCTGTGGCGCTGCGACGGCTATTGCGGCAGTGTGCAGGGCTACCCGCGCGCCCAGTATGTCACGGTCTCGCCGACGCTTGCATTCCAAGTGCATCAGATGTTGTTGCGCTTGGGCATCGCGGCAGGGCTGACACGGCGCACGCCACGCGGTAAGCAACCTGTCTACACCGTCTCGGTCACTGGAAGCGACGCGCTGCGCCGCTTCGCGGCGCAACTGGGCTACAAACTCGACATCCCCGATAGTCGCCGTCGCACGGGACGACTTGCTGTGGACGCGCAGTACCTCTACCTGCCTGTGCGCGCCGTGCGTTGCGTGCCCTATGCAGGCGTCGTCTACAATCTGGAGGTCGCGAAGGCGCACACCTACACAGGTTCGCTCGCGCTGACCCACAACTGCATCGTCAACGGTCCGGGCGAGATGGCGGACGCCGATTACGGCTATGTGGGGCGCGGGGGCGGTAAAATCGCGCTCTACCGCAAAGGTCAACTTGTCAAAAACGACATCCCTGCCGAGCGCGGGGTGGAAGAACTCATCGCGCTGCTGAAAGCAGACGGCGTGTGGCGCGACCCCGAGTGAGGTACAATAGCCCCACTATGCGCATGAAATGGCTTCTGTGCGCCGCGCTGATGGCGCTTGGGATGAGTGTGATTGCCGAACCGCGCCTGCCCCGCACCAACGCCCGCGACCTGCAACAACGCATTGCACGCCACAAGGGCAAAGTGGTGATTGTCAACTTCTGGGCGACTTGGTGCGGTCCGTGCATGGAAGAACTGCCCGACTTGGCGCGCTTCTACCGCGACTACGAGTCGCGCGGCGTGACAATGATTGGCGTCTCGTTTGACGACGAGGAGACCGCTGACCAGACCGTGCCACCTGTGCTGCGCCGCAACCGCGTGGAGTACCCCGTGCTGGTGGTCAAGCAGAATCTTGACCAGTTTGCTGACCGCTTCGACAAGGAGTGGCGCGGCGAGGTGCCCCGCTTCTACCTGTACGACAAGTCGGGCAAGCGCGTGAAGGCGTGGTCAGGCAAGACCAGCTACGCGACGCTCGAAGCGGAGGTTCGGCAACTGTTGCAATCGCGCCGATGACCGAGCGTGTTCTGCCCTTCCACAAGATGGAGGGCGTCGGGAACGACTTTGTGCTGATCGAGGCGGATGCGGCACAAGGGCTGGACTACAGCGACCTTGCGCAGCGGCTATGCCACCGCCCCTTCGGAATCGGCGCGGACGGACTGCTGGTGGTGGAGCGCGGGGCGCGTGCGCCTGTGCGGATGCGCATGTTCAACCCCGACGGCACGGAGGACTTCTGCGGCAACGGCTTGCGCTGCGCCGCACGCTACGCCTTCGAACAGGGCTTCGTGGATACGCCTGCGTTCGCTATCGAGACGCTGGGTGAGCGTCTCGTGCCTGTGCAAATCCACCTGCATGAGGGCAGCGTGGAGGCGATTAGCACCCAGCTACCGCCCCCGCGCTTCCACCCGCGCGAAATTCCCGCGCTCGCCGACGGCGCGTTCATCGAGGACTACCCGCTGACCGTTGCAGGGCGCACGGTTCGAATCGCGTGCGTCAACACGGGCACGACGCACACGGTTATCTTCGGCGCGACGCTGCCCGACGACGCGCTGTTTCTGGAGGTCAGCCCGCGCATCGAGACGCACCCGATGTTCCCCGAACGCACGAGCGTGTTGTGGGCGGTGGTCGCCTCGCGCGGCGAGATACGGGTGCGCATCTGGGAGCGCGGGGTCGGCGAGACGCTTGGCTGCGGCAGTGGCGCAGCGGCGGTCGCCGTGCTGGCGCAGCGTGCAGGCTGGATAGACACAGAGGTCACCGTCGTGTCCAAAGGAGGAACGCTCCGAGTGCGTCCGCAACCTGACGGCGTGGTGTTGACGGGGCAGGCGAGTTATGTGTTTCGGGGTGAGGTTTATGTATGATGAGGAAGATCGATAACCCCCTCCTTCAGGTTCCCCCTGCGTGCAGGGGGAACCGCGATGTGCACAGCTCGGTTCCCCCCGCTTCGCGAGGGGAACCTAAAGGAGGGGGGCAACCAAGAACTCCGATTGCGCGATTGGTATAACAAAGAGGAGGGAAAGCACAACTTGCCTCCCTCCCTCTCACGGTTAGACGGAGCAGCGTCTTACTGACCGCCGCCTTCAGCGCCGCTTTGAGTTTGAGTGCCGCCTTCAGGCGTTGCAGGAGTAGGCGTAGCGTTGCTACCCTCACCCGACTGCTGCGTCGGCTGCTCGGTGGTCGTGGTGGAGCCACCTCCGCCGCTATCCTGCTGCCCGCACGCGCTCAGCGACAGCACGGCAACCACTGCCAACAGCAACAGACCCAGTGTCAGCAACTTCTTCATGTCAACCTCCTCTAAGTGTGTTGTGCGCTTGACGCGCTGACTGTAATTATACCCAGTATGACAGGAATTGCAAGGGGTTTAGAAGTTCGGCTGCAGCATTTGCTGTCCTTGTTGGGCTTCTCCGGGGTTCCCACCTCCTGCAGGTGGAGGCGTCGCAGGCGGCATCGTCGTCGGACCTGTTGCTTGCGGCGCAGGTGGCGCAGGCTCTGGGCGATTGAACATCCAGTAGCCTACTCCGGCTACAATCGCTAGCAGCACCACCACAATAGCAACTGCAACAGGCGTTGGAATCTCTTGTTTCATCCTACCCTCCCTGTCCGTTGTAGAAGAGGCGGTGTGACAAACACCGCCTCGCAGAAGATTTTACTGACTGAAGTCGTAGTCAGGTCGGAACAGCCACGGATTGCAGCCATCCCACCAGTAGTAGCCCGGATAACCGTTCGCGTCGTAACCCGTATAGGGATCGGTGCGCCAGTCAGTGTTAGCAGGCGCGATTTGCGCGCCGAGCCGTCGCCACTTCGCGCTACCGTCCGCGTGGGCAAACAGCGCGCCGTTCGAGTGGATCCACATCGGACCATCCAGCACGAACATCGCACCCGTCGGATAAGCATTGCCCGGATTGCCTAAGGTACAGCTGAAGTAGCGGCAGGGACGGGACGCATCGTCACAGCGCAACGCAGGGTTTGTCAGCGCAAAGCCTTCCATGCTGGCTTTTCCGCGTCCCTCCCAAAGCAGGGGCAGTTTCGAAGCGTTGGCTATCTGCGCCTGGCTTAACGCGTGCAGTAGCCCGTTGTAAGTGTAAGCAACCTTAGCAGGCGTCGCCAACGGGTTGTTGTAGTCAGGCGTGTTGAGCCGCTTCGGCGGACACGAGGGACACTCGTACAGCCCATAGTTCTTCACATACGGCTGAATCACATGCGACCAGTGCACCAAATACGAAGCGTACCGCGGATCCGAAGGCGGCACCGAAGGACGCCAGTTATAGGGCGCGGCATGGTAGAAGTTCCAGAGCCAGTTGCCCGTGCCGCCCGCGCGCCCAAAGCCAAGCGGGAAGGTCTCGTCGTAGTCGTTGATATACATCATGAAGGCGAGCGCGTTCTGCTTGGTGTTGCTCGTACAGGTTGTCTGACGCGCTTTGTCGCGCGCCTGCGCAAACACAGGGAACAGTATCGCCGCTAAGATGGCGATAATCGCGATAACGACCAACAACTCAATCAGCGTAAAGCCCTTCCGTCTGTGCATCGTATGACCTCCGTCAGAATATTGGCTACAGCCCGAAGGCTGTCTTACGATTATACCCCACCTTAGACTAAAAATGCAAGCACTTGGTTCCCCGAAACCGCCACAGATAGCAAAAACGCGGGGGAAAATCTCCCCCGCGTGGTCGTTTCCGTCTCTAAGACTGCTTTACTTCGGGACAACATTCCGCGCCTGCAGACCCTTGGGGCCCTGCACGACTTCGAACTCGACGGACTGCCCTTCGTACAGCGTCCTGTGCCCCTGCATCGTGATTGCAGAGTGATGCACAAAGACTTCACGACCGTCATCCGCTACGATGAACCCGTAGCCCTTCTGGTCGTTGAACCATTTGACTTTACCCGTGTCCATGACTAACCTCCTTCCGGGATAATGTGGACGGGTAGACCACACACCCCGATGGTGATGCTGGCAAAGTATACCTGAGGAGGCATGCGAAAATTGCAACCTTTTGCGCCCTAAAAGGGCGATTCGGGCGCGAATTCGCCGCGGCTGCCGCGCTTGGTCAGTGGAACGCCCTGCCGACACAGCGGGCACTCGTTAGGCGCGTAAGTTTGGGCGGGCAGGCGCAACGCGCTTCCTAACGGCGCGCCGAACGCCAACGGCGACTCGGAACGGTCAATCAGCACGCCAATCCCCGCCACGCGCGCCTGATAGTTCTCCAGCAGCGTCAGCGCCTCGCGAATGGAGGTTCCCGTCGTCAGCACATCGTCCACGAGCAGCACAGGGGTGTGTGGTTCCAGCAGGCTGCCGCGTCGGAAGGCGCGCCCGTCGCCCTCGCGCTCGGCGTACAGGGCGCGTACCCCCAGCTGCCGCGCCGCTTCGTAAGCCACCAGCACCCCGCCCAGCGTGGGACCCACGACCACCTGCGCCGCCCCAACCGCCTCACGCGGCAGGTTCGCCAGCATCGCGCCCACCAGCCGCTCCAACAGCGCGGGCTGCTCCAGCAACCGAAACTTCTCGAAGTAGAGGTCGCTGTGCCTGCCCGAAGTCAGCAGGAAGTGCCCGTGCAGCACCGCGCCGATGCGCTCCAACTCCTGTTGGCTCACTTGTCCACCTCGAAGCTCTGCGCGGGGGTGGGGAACTGGCGCTGGCGCACTTCGTCGGCGTACTGGCGCAGGGCGTTCAGGATGACCTCGCGCAGCTCGGCGTAGCGCTTGGTGTGTTTGAAGGTACGCTCGCTCAGCCCCAGAATGTCGTGCCACACCTGGATTTCGCCGTCGCAGTGGACGCCCGCGCCAATGCCGATGGTGGGAATCGGCACGCTTTCCGTGATGCGCTTAGCAAGGCTGGCGGGGATAACCTCCAGCACCAGGCTGAACGCGCCTGCCTCTTGCACCGCCTGCGCCGCCTGCAGCAGGGCTTCCTGTTCCGACGCCGTGCGCCCCTGCAGGCGGTAGCCGCCGAACTGGTGAATCGACTGCGGGGTCAGCCCCAAGTGCGCCATCACGGGGATGCCGACGCCCACCATCGCGCGAATCGATTCCAGCACGCGCGGGCTGGCGCCTTCCACCTTGACGGCTTCCGCGCCTGCCTGCATCAGCGCGCCCGCGTTGTAGACCGCGTCCTCCACCGACACGCCGTAGCTCAGAAACGGCATATCCGCGACCAGCAGCGCGCGCTGCACGCCCCGACGCACCGCCTGCAGGTGGTGCAGCATCGTCTCTAACCGCACGGGCAGCGTCGTCTCGTAGCCCAGCACCGTGTTGGCGACCGAATCGCCCACCAAGATGACATCCACCCCCGCCGCATCCGCCAACTGCGCGCTGGGATAGTCGTAGGCGGTGACGGCGACGATGCGCTGCCTCTGCGCCTTCATCTGCTGTAGCGTGCGCGTGGTGATTTTGTCTGGCATGGCGGGAATTGTACCTGTGCAGGGTACACTTTGTGCCATGCGGATTTATACGCGCACGGGGGACACGGGCGAGACGGGGCTGATTGGTGGGCAGCGCGTGCCCAAAGACGACCCGCGCGTGGAAGCCTACGGCACAGTGGACGAACTGAATGCCGTGCTGGGCGTCGCGCGGTGCTACCTCGCCGACCTGCCCGACCTGGACGCCCTGCTGGAGCGGTTCCAGAGCGAACTGTTCGACATCGGCGCAGAGTTAGCCTCACCCCCCGAACGCGCTGCGCAGTTTCAAAGCCTCGAGGAGCGGCACATTGCGGCGATCGAGGAGGCGATTGACCGCCTCGAGGAGGAGTTGCCGCCGCTACGCCAGTTCATTTTGCCTGGAGGCACGCCTGCCTCGGCTTACCTGCACTTGGCGCGTACCGTGTGTCGTCGCGCCGAGCGTCGAGTAGTGCACTTGAGCCGTGTCAGCACCGTGAACGCCGCAATCATCAAGTACCTAAACCGCCTGAGCGACCTACTGTTTGTAATGGCGCGGGTCGCGAACCACCGCGCAGGCGTGGAGGATGTCAAATGGGGCGAGCCGGGCTGGCGACGCAAACGCGCCGAACCACAGGAGGAGACGCCATGAACGCCACCTACACGCAGGTCGCTGAGTACGCAGGCTGGCTGGATTTGACCGACTGCGGGGTAATGCGCCTGTTCGGCGCCGACCGCCTGCGCTTCCTGCAGGGGCAGACGACGAACGACCTGCGCGACCTGCGCGAGGGGCAAGGCGTCTACACGGCGTTCTGTACCCCCACAGGGCAGTTGCTGTCGAACGGCTATGTGTTGGAGGCGGAGGACGGCTTCCTGCTGGTGTTGCCCGCTGAGACTTGGGGCGAGATTAGCGCACGGCTCAGCGAGGCGATTATCTTGGACGATGTAGTGCTAATGCCGTTGCAGGAGGGGATGGGATTGCTGAGCGTGCAGGGAGGGGCAGCGGACGAAGTGCTGGAAGAGGTCGGGCTGGACGCCCCACCGCACGAGCCGCTATCGCACCACACGCGCCTCTGGCAGAAGGCGGAAATCCGCCTCGTGCGCAACGACCGCACTGGCTTTGGCGGGGTAGACCTGCTGGTTCCCTACGCGGTGATGGAGGAGCTGCAGACCGCGCTGGTGGCGACCGCGTGCCTGCCCATCGATGACGCGCTGGCAACTGTGCTGCGCTACGAGGCGGGCATCCCGCAGGCAGGCGTGGACTGGGGCGAGCGCACGCTGGCTGCCGAGATGGGCGAGCCATTCATACGCCGCCACATCAGCTACACCAAAGGGTGCTATGTCGGGCAGGAGGTGCTGATGCGCATCCACGCACGCGGGCACACCAACCGCAGTTGGGTTCCGATGCGTGTGGCAGGCGCGGTGTTGCCTCCACGGGGAGCACGCCTTTCTGCACCCGACCGCGCGGATGTCGGCTGGATTACGGGCGCGGTGCATTCGCCTGCGTTGGGAGGCGCAATTCTGGCATGGGGCTTCGTGCGCAACGAGTACACTGCGCCCGACACGCGCCTGCAAGTCGCAACCGAGCCGCCCATCGAAGCGGTCGTGCTGCCCTCCGCGCCGCGCCCTGCGAAGTAGAGCAAGCGCGTTCCTATGGGGTACAATCCCTGCCGTATGCGGAGAGAGTCGGCGAAGATACACTGGGTCTTCATTCTGTTCATCGCGTTGCTGGCGGTGTTCGCGGCAGTGGCGTTCGCGCCGATTGTAAGCGAGATGCGCCGCCCACCCTACGAAGTCAAAGCCCTACGCTTCATGGAACTCATCCGCCAGAACAAGTTCGACGAGGCGGCGAATCTGCTCGATATGGAGTCCGTGCCCAAAGAGAAGCGCGACCCGAAAAAGGTGATCGAGGAGCGCATGCCGCTCTGGGGCGTGATTGAGAAGGTCTCACTGGTGGAGACGATTCAAAGCCCCGCTGACCTGAAGCACCCGAAGGCGAAAGAGGGCGTGCGGGTAGACCTCCACCTGCAGTGCTACTTGGCGCAGGGCAGCGCGTTCATCTACCTTGTGCCCAAAGACGGCGACTGGGTGATTGTGGACTACACGCTGCAGTAGTCGCTACACGGGCTCCTCAACACGCGCTTCCTGCTCCGACTCTTCGGTCAGGCGCAGGAAGACCTCTTCCAGCGTGCTGCCCTCCATCTGGGCGCGCTGTTGGAGTTCGCTAAGCGTGCCTTTCGCGATTAGGCGTCCCTTGTGCATGATAATCACACGGTCGCACAGCCGCTCGGCAGTGTCCAGTTGGTGCGTGCTGACCAAGATGGCGCATCCTTCGTCGCGCAGGCGTTGCAGTTCCGCCTTGAAGGTGTATTGCCCGCGCGGGTCGATACCCATCAGCGGCTCGTCGCACAGAAAGACCTTCGCGTCGTGTACCAGCGCGCACACGACGGCGAGCTTCTGCTTCATGCCTTTGGAGAGCGTGCCTGCGAGCGCGTTCGCTTTGTCGGCGAGTTCGTAGCGCTGCAAAAGTTCGTCCGCGCGTTGCTCGTAGAGGTGCAGCGTGTCGTAGCACATCGCCACCAGGCGCATATGCTCGCGCACGGTCAGCAGTTCGTAGGGGTTCGGCAACTCGGGGATGAACGCCAGCAGTCGCTTAGCGTGCTGCTCGTGGGTGGCGAGGTCGTAGTCGCCGATTTGGATGCGCCCTGCGTCGGGCTTGAGGATGCCCGTGATGCAGCGCAGGGTGGTCGTCTTGCCTGCGCCGTTGGGACCCAAAAGCCCGACGATTTCGCCCGCTTCCACGCGGAAACTCACGCCGTCCACCGCGCGGAAGCCCTTGAACGACTTGACGAGATTCTCGACGAGCAGCATCTCAGGTTTTGGGCTTGCGGAAGATGGCGTCGTCGATGGGCACATTATGCCGCACGCGCTCGGTCTTGATCACCGCTTCAATCCCCGCAGTAGACTGGCGCGTGGTGAAGGGGTACATAATCCCGTCCACGCGGCGGTAGTCCTCGAGGAAGGTCGTGGTGTTCAGTTTGCCCTGTGGGGTGGCGATTTCGATGTCCATGCGCAGGGGTAGGTAGCGTTGCGCGTCGACGAAGACCTTGATAGGCGCGCCCGCTGTAGTCTGCGCCGTGATGACGAAGGTGTTGCGGTTGCCGACCTTCTCTTGCCCTGCGAGTTTGGGATTGCGCAGTGTTTTGCGCAGGTCGTTGCTCGCGCCTGATTCGGCATTCCAACGCATCTGCGCCAGCTCCGCGCCTTGCAACTCGCGCAGCCCTGTCATCGGATTCTTCTCCCAGCCGACCTTGCCGTCAAAGCCTTGCTGGATCTCGCCTACCCCCTGAATGTTCACCTTTAGGAGAAGCTTATTCGGCGATTTGTAGAAGGCTTCATAGCGTCCCTGCATCCCCTGCATGGGGTAGCTGAGTGTGCCTGTCATCTGCACGGTGCGTATCTTCGCGGCGTTTGCCAGCCCCATCGCCTGCGCCATCCGATCCAGCACTTGCTGTGCATTCTGTGGCTTGGCTTGTTGGGCGACAGGCTGAAGCGCAATCAGGCAGGCGACCCCAAGCACAAGCATCCCAAAGCGAAGCGTTCTCATCGTAGGTTCCCTCACAGCGCAAAGTATACCTCACCGATCGGAACCCAGCCCCAGTTGGCTTTCGGCGGGTCGTTCGTTCTGCACAGCCCAGATAATCCAGTTGCGCCCGTTGCCCGCGAACTCGACGCCAGGCGGGTAGGAGTCGTTGCCGCCTGCGTCCAGAAACAGCCCCAGCGCGAAGCCGCGCTCGCGCAGCGTGCCCCTGCCGATGGGGTTCGCCCTGCCGAAGTTGGCGTCCTTGCTCCGCGCTTGGTAGAGGTCGTCGCCCGCAAGGTCGACGAAGATGCCGATGCCGTTGGCGTTCGCGCCGCCGAGCGCGAGGCTGGGCGCGTTATACTCGTCGTTGCCCGCAAAATCAATGTAGTAGCCGATGGAGAAGTCGTGCCCTGCGCCGATTGCCATATTCAGCGCGGCGAGCGTGCGGTCGTTGCCGAGTCGGTCTTCGAGGTAGCCAATCGCGAAGTGCGCCGCTGCGCCCTGCACATACCATGTGCCCTCGCGCACATCGTCGCCCTGCAGGTCAATCAGCATCCCGACGCCGCCCCAGTAGCCGACGCCCTGCCCGAACACGCCGCAAGTGTAGCGGTCGTTGCCCTGTACATCGATGAGCATCCCGACGCCGCCTGCCCACGAGCGTCCGTCGCTGTAGTCGCCGCGCCTGCCGTAGCCTGCGCCCTGCGCCATGCTCACATTCCGTTCGGCGGTCTGCGGCGAGGGGAACTCAATCGGCGTTGGGTGCGCGGTGTAGGTCTCGTCGCCGAGCGCGTCGAGCAGCAGCCCGAAGCCCTTGACCGCGCCGAAGCCCTGCGCCTCGTAGAAGCAGGCGTACTGGTCGCGCCCCTCGCGGTCAATCAGCGCGCCGATGCCTGCCAGTCCCGCGCCCTGCACGAAGGCGTAGCCATCGTAGGCGTCGTTGCCCGCAAGGTCAAGCAGCAGCGCGACGCCGAAGCGCGCTGCACCCAGCCCTGCGGCTTGCGTGCGGTACAGGTCGTCGCCCGCAAGGTCCGCCAACACGGCGTAGCCCAGCGCCGCGCCGCCGAACGCCACACCCGCCCTGCCGCCGCGCCCGTCGCGCTCCACCAGCGGTTTGCCGAGCGTCTCGGCGTCGTCGGCGTAGCGGTCGTTGCCCGCAAGGTCAATCAGCACCGACACGGCGTTCTCCAGCGAGGCGGTTGCCGCGCCGCCGTAGTAGGTATCGTCGCCGCCCGTGTCGATAAGCAGCAGGTACGGCTGGCGCGGATGCGTATCGTTTGCGCCGCCGCACAGCCGTATCAGTCCCCACGGCGTGTCGATAGCGGCGTCAAACGGCTTGCCGAACGCTTCCTTCGTGGGGGCGTCTGCTTTCTGGAACGCCTCGATGCTCTGCTGCACGGCGAGGGCGCAGTCGTGCCCGCCTGCCAGCAGGCGCGGCAGGTCGACTTTGTCCAGCGCGCGCTCCAGCAGCAGCAGTTCCGCGCTCGGCTCCGCGCCGCTGAGTGCGCCTTCGAACGCCTTGATGGGCAGCGTCAGCAGTTGGAACAGCGCGCGTTGCTCGTCGGGTGTGAGGTCGCGCAGGGCGGCGTCGCGCCAGCGTCGCGCGTCAATCGCGACATAGATCAGGAACGCCGCCTCGCGTTGCACGGCTTCGGGCACATCGCGCTGGGCGCGTTGCAGTTGCTGGCGCACGGCGGCGGGCAGGGGTGTTTTGGAAGCCTCGTAGAGCGCGACGACGGCGTTCTCCAGCGCGTTCGGCGCGTTCGCTCGCTCCCGCGCCGCCTGCAACGGGTCGCCCGTCAGCGTGCGCCGTATGGAGACGCCTATCGCGCTCGCGCCCGACTCCACCGCCGCCACAGGACGCCCCACTGCGCCCACCAAACTGTTGCGCAGCCGCTCGGCGTAATAAGGCAAGCGCAACGGGTCGCGCAGCAGCATCTCAAACAGCGGCGTCGCATACGGCGTGCGGAAAAAGTAGTCGAACAGTCGCGGGTCGAAGCGCACTTCCTGCGGGCTGAGATTCGCCTGCGCGAGCGTCTCGCGAAAGAGCGCGTCGGTGTTGAGTTGACCAAACGCCGTCGCCGCAAGCCACAGGCTACACAACGCGGGGCGTAAGCGCATAGCACGCCAATTTCGCGACGGGCGGGCAGGTTCCTGTCGGTTTAGGCGCGGCTCTCTCCCTCAAAAAACACAGCTATCGAACAAATTCATCTAACCGACTCACGGGGGTACGATAGCCCGCAGACACCATCCGTTCCAACAATTCATTTGCCTGCTCTAAGCGAACAAAGCGACTGTTGACACAGTAGACCAGAATACCCACAGTTCCAGTCGTGGTAATCCGAAGTCGTGCTGCTATACGACGGGCGTCTCGGTCGTCGGTTGCCAGCCACCAGTTGCGCGAATATGCAACTGCTATTGACTCCGCCTCGCCTGCTCCTAAGCGCGGAGGCAACCCAGCCGCCAGAGCTTCCTCATCCGCGGAAAGCGTCGCTTTAGGCAGCCACTCTAAGTCAGCAGACGGTACCTTGCCGAGGCGAATCCCGCGCTCTATCTCAGCAAATACGGCAGGTCACACATACGCAACCGTTGGCATTTGCTGAAGAAGCTCTACACAACCCGCCTGCAAGAAATTGTTTAGCACGGTCGTGTCCAGAACCATCTCCGCGCCTATCTTGTTCATGGCAAACGATATACACCAATCGCGTCGCTGTGTGAGGAAACTCGAAATAGTGCGGTCTACGGACACTCGGTCTCTTCGGAGGCGTTTTGCGGTGGAATAGCGTTCCACACTTGAATTTCAGCGTAGAGCTCCTCCATGCTTGCTGCCCCTTGTCGGAGGGGGATACCGCGCATCTGGAACTCTTCCTGAAGTGTCCAGCGGTCTATGCCTAATAACTCCGCTGCCTTTGCCAAGCTGATTTGTTCGTCCAAGTAGGCGCCCACTACGATTGCCCATCGCAGCTCAGGGTCAGTTTCCAAGGCGCGCAAGAGTGCTTGCGAGACCCGCTCAGGCTGAATCTCCCACTGCTTCGCTATTTCGTCCAAAAGCCAATGTGCCAGTTTCATCGTCTCCTAAAGTGTACCCATTTTGCAACCGTGAACGACGGACGGAACGCCGCCCAAGCGGAAGACCTTTATTCCCTCAGCCTCTGTAGCGCGCGTCGCCCATCAGGTACAATACACCCCGTGCAAGGAGGAGACGCGCAATGAGCCTGAATAGACGCTTCGCACACCTCTGGGTGCTGCCTGCGCTGGCGCTGCTGCTGTGCGCCTGCCAGTCCCAGTCCGTCGAGCAGACGCAACCCAGCGAGCCGCAGCCCGTCGCCCAGCAACAGTCCCAAGAGACACCCCAGCAACAGCCGTCCCAGAAGACGCCGACGACACCCAGTGAACCGCAACAGCAAGCGCAAGTCGCCTATGTGCGCATGACCATCGAGGGTAAGGGCGACCTCGTGATCGAGTTAGACCTCAAGGAGGCGCCCAAAACCAGCGAGAACTTCCTGAACCTCGTCAAGGAGGGCTTTTACGACGGCATCCGCTTTCACCGCGTTGTACCCCGATTTGTGATTCAGGCGGGCGACCCGAAATCCAAGACGCTGCCGATGGGACATCCCGAACTGGGCACGGGTGGCTCGGGCAAAACCATCAAGTTCGAGCCGAACAACCTCAAACACAAGCGCGGCGCAATCGGCATGGCGCGCGCTCAAGACCCCGACAGCGCCAGCAGCCAGTTCTACATCTGCCTCGAAGACCTGCCCCAACTGGACGGCAACTATGTCATCTTCGGCAGGGTCGTAGAAGGCATCGAGATTATCGACCAAGTGCGCGTCGGCGACACGATTCTGAAAGCCGTCGTGCTGGAAAAATGGGTACCCAAGCAGAAAGACGCGCCGAAACCTGAGAAGAAGAAGTAGCGTATGATTGACGACGCGCTCGCAACCGAAGTCATCCTCGAAGCCGAGGCGATTCTGGAGGTGTCCGAACAGCCTGTGGCGGAACGCCTCCAACGCCTGATGCAGCACCTACACGACCGCTTGCCCCACTTCCACTGGGTGGGCATCTACTGGCTCAAGGGGAACGAACTCGTGCTGGGACCCTATGTCGGACCGCCGACGGAGCATGTGCGCATTCCTGTCGGGCGTGGCGTATGCGGAACGGCTGTCGCCGAGAACATGAACCAAATCGTCGAGGATGTGCGCCAACTGGAGAACTACCTCGCCTGCAACTTGGAGACACGCTCCGAGATTGTGGTGCTGATTCGCCATCCCGACACGGGCAAGATTTTAGGGCAAATCGATGTGGACGGCACGGAGGTCGGCGCGTTCGACGAATCGGACGAGGCGCTGCTGGAAGTGATTGGCGAGCGGATTGCGCGGCTGGTGCTGACGCACGGGATTCCTTGAAGACAAATCCCCCCGCCTGTAAGCGGGCGGGAGGGGGGTAATGTGAGGGTGGCTGAAGCCGTTGCCCTACCCGCTGAGGTAGATGTCAGGCCCCAGCGGCGGGCATTCGAAGGTATCCGCGCCACGTTTGCGCAGGTGTACCCCGTACCAGACGACGAGGTCTTCGTTTAGCGTGCGCTCGCCGTTCACATACTGCGTGATGTTGGCGAACGCGCCGCCGTTGCCAATCATCTCCGTGCTGCGCGCCTTGACGACCCACACATCGCCTTCGCCCGTATTGCTGCGCTCGTGGAAGCCGTCTTTGAGACCGGGCACAATCTCGGCGGTGAAGCCCGTGCTGAGCTTACGCACGCGCCAGCGCATGGGGCGGTTCGGCCAGCGCAGGCGGCGCGCCTCGATGCGAATCGGCTGCCAGTTCTCGCGCCGTGCGCCGCGCGGCGAGTCGGTCTCTTCCACCACCAGCCCGCCAAGACCGTCCAGCGCGAAGTGCAGCCGCCAGTAGCCGTTGTGCAGGCGACCGATGCAGACACAACTGTTTTCAGTGTAGCCGTATTGGAAGCGCGGCTTGAAAATCCCGCTTTGACTGAACCGCCAGCCTGTGATGTAGCGGTACCAGCCCGCCGAACACTCGGTAATCAGCACCAGTTCGCCGTCGGTGTCTTCATAGATGCCCACGCCACGGAAGTTGCCCGAATCGTTGCTGTCGTCGCAGATGGTGACGGCGCGCGTGCCAGCGTTGGCGAAACGCAGCCCGTTGCCCAAGTCGGTTCCTGTGCATTTGAAACAAGTCTCGCTGTAAAGCCAGTCGCGGTAGGGACCGCAGCTGTTGTTGTCATAAAACACATTCAGCACAGGCATCCCACCACGCTTAAGCACGAGCCGCCCGTTGTAGAAGACATCGGCGATCTCAACGCCCGAACCGTAGGACTGTCCGTCGCCTGTCGAGGCGCTGGGACGGCGTACCAACATGCTCCACACGGGATTGCTGGCGGGCCATGCGAGCGCCTGCCACGCACTGCCGCCGACATTCGTACAGCTACCACTGGCGGGCGGTCCCCCGCACGCCGCAGGGTAGAAGTCGCTGCCGCCTGTACCGTATGCCGACACTTGCCTGTCGGTCAGGTCAATCAGAAAGTGCCCAATCTCCGATTCGCGCCCGCTGCCTGGTCGGAAGTGCAGTAGCACGGACACCATGCGGTGGTCGGGCACATAGTTCGGGAACGGGTCGATGCGCCCCCAGAGGCTTTCAGGCGCGGCTTCAGTGATCACAGGAGGCATGCCAGGCGTGCAGTAGGCGATTCCGCGGCGCAGCGGCTCGCCGTACTTCGGATCGGACGCCAGCACCTGCACGGCGTCGCGAAACTCCGCCTCGCTGAAGATGTCAGGCTGCTCCTTGAGCGGGGTAATTTCCACGCGCTTGGGCACGGGGAAGTCCGCCTCAATCTGGTAGCCGAGATTGTTGTCGTAGTCGTAAATCACCAGCACCGCCTTGTCGGGGAACAGCACCCTGCCCGGCTCTGGGCTGGGCGGGTTGTGTAAGTGCGCTGCCAGCACATTGTAGCGCACCTTGTGCAGGAAGCTCAGTCGGGGATGCTCCCACAGCATGCGGGCGTAGTCGCGCATCTGTCGCTCAGGAATCACATAGAACACCCCTGAGCGGATATTCATGCCGCGAATAGGCACTGCCTCCTTCACGGAGCGAATAATCGGCAATCCAAGCGGATTATCTGCCTGCAAAGGGACCAAAGCATCAATCAGCTTCTCCATCACATTCCTCCTATGTGCAGAGTCGGCGTCGATCTGCGGGCGGCGGGTAGGTTCGCTCGCCTGCTCTAAGTATACCACGATTTTCGCTCAATGTGCGGCTTAGGAACTTTTCCGTTTCCGTGCTTTGAGGTACTGCTCTTCCAGTTGCTCCAGCTGCTCTGGGGTGGGGCGTCGGATGGGTTTGGTGGGCGCGCGTTTTGTGGCGCGCGCTGGGGATGGCTTCGCTGCAGCGGTCGGCTTCGCCTGCCGCGCAGCAGGAGACTTGGTGGATTCCTTTAGCGGCAGGAGGTCGTCTTCGGCGAGCAAGGCGACATAGCGAAGGTGAAACGACTTCTCCTCGTCGGTGAGGCGGTTGCGCGCCTCTTCCGAGAGGGAGTTCAGCCACCGCTCGTGCATGCGGGTCTGCTGCTCGGCGTGCCGCTGGCGCACCGCTTCGGGCAAGCTCTCCAGATCGAGGTCGACGGCAATTTCCTGCGGGCTGTAGACCCTGAGGACGGTTCCGACAGCGTTCGCCAAATGAGGCGCGTAGCGCCCCTCTTGTGCCTCCTTGCCCTGCGGGTCGCGAGCGCGCACCTGCACCCGATCGCCTACCTTGAACTTCGGCATAGCGGTATTATACCCGTTGGGGTAGACTCTTGGCGTCTGTATGAGGCACGCGCTATGAAACCGAATGATGACTGTTGTTCGCTGCCTGAGGTATTCGAAGCGCTCCGGCGAGTTGCGCCTGATGCGCCGCTGTTGGCGTTGGGGCAGACGATTTTCTGGGACGAGCCGATGAAGCTCGCCCTGCTACACTGGCTCCCAACGATAGACCCGAAGCGCCGCATGCTGTTTGGCGTCCACGACACGGATTACTTCGCGCGAATGCGCACGCGCCACCTGCCGCGCGGAGCACAAGTGGTCGGCGAGTTCGTGCTGTTGCCCCACAATGATGGCACGACGCGCGCGCTCTGGTCGGCGGCGGGCGAGATTGCGCAACTGTTCGGCAGCGAGACGGTGCCGACGCTGAAGATGTTCGCACAGTATGGCGGGCAAGTGGCGCGGGTGGCAGACGCCTGCGCGGGAGAGGGCTTCGTTGACGCGCTCACGGAGGCGTGGGGCTGGCGCGGGCTGGCATCGCGCGATCCCGCGCCGCGCCCTGTGTGCGAAGTGCCCCTCTCGGCAGTCGCGCCCGCGCTCGACGCCCTGCTGGCGTTCGGGCTGGACGGCTCGTGCCAGATGCTCGACGACGCCGACGCGCGTGCCCGCGCTTGCGAGTGGGCATGGACGCTGCGCCAGCGCATCCAGCACTATGCCGCCGCGCACCCCAACGCCTCGCTGGCAGACCTGTATGTCGCGCTCTACCCTGAGTTGCTGGAGTCGCTTTATGGGGGCGCGCTGCCTGATGGGGTGGGGTTCACGCGCACGACGGAACTGCTGCGCTTCAACACGCGCACGGCAGGGCTGCCGCGCTTCGCGTTGGTGGACGCTTTCATAAGTCCTGCAACGCGCCGCGCTTGCGAGGATGCCTATAACGCTTCGGTCGCCGACTCGCCCATCTACACGCTCAGCGAGTTCGGCGAGGGCGCGCTGCCGTTTGACCTGCTCATTCCGCAGGTGGGGCGCGGCACGCTGCTGCTGACGGAACGCTATCTGGTCGTGCTGACGCCTGAACCGCAGATTGTACGCCTGCCCGCGCCTGTCCGCGATGTGCATGCGCTGGCGCAGGTCGTCGAATCGCGCTGGGGCGACAGCTGCGTGCTGGTCGGCAAGGCAATTACGCTCGTGCCGATGCTGGCGCACGAGTTCGTGTTCGTGTTCAACGAGCGCGGCTCACCGTATCTGACGCGCACGGCGCGCTTTCTGGCGCAGTTGCAGGCAAGCGGGGTCGCTACGCACGTGTATCCGATACTGCGCTTGCAGTACCCGACTTGGGACGCACTGGGCGCAGCGCAGTGCGTCAACCTGCGCTTGCCTGCACACCTCGCACGCGCGTGCGGAGAACCGACGCTCTGCTCCAGTGTGTTCGCTTCGCGCTGGCGTGCTCTCGTCGATGAGCAATCGCAGTTACTGGAACAGCTCGCGCGCGTGAATCGCCCACGCGATCTGATGGCGCTGCTTGCCGAGCGGGAAGGCGACTCATGGCGCGAACGACTGACAGACTACGACGCATGTCTGCGTGCGCTTGCCGAGACGGTCGGCGCACGCGCCGACGCGCTCCGCCAGCGGGCACACGCCTTGCACGCCGAGCGACGCGCCCTCATCGCCCAGATTCAGCAGCAGCCGAAGCGGTTCAGCGAACTCGCGCCGCGCCTACAGATGCTCAAGGGGCAGATTCGCCACCTGAACGCCGAACGGAAGCAGGTCGGGCATACGCCCGACGCCGAGGCATTGCGAGCGCGCGTGCGCCAGTTGGAATGCGAGGCGGAACGGGCACGACTGGAGCTTATCCGCGACGCCTACCTGACGGCGGAAGGGCTGCTACAGACGCACGCGCGACCTGCCGCGTGGTGGTTCCTGCTGATTGGGCGCGCGTGGTTCGAGACCTGCATGCAGGGGCTGCAAGCGCGGCTGGAACCGCTAACAGCAACGGACTGATAAGTGCCCCGCAGCGGGGCTTCAACAACCCAAATGGGGGGGAGCAGACACGGGGGACTGCTCCCCACAGAGACGCTGTCTTACACGGTTCAACCCTGTGCAGTCGCTTGGATGCGGGGGTAGCGCGTCGAAAAACGCTGCACAGGGCACTCATTAGTTCACATCCACGCGATAGATGTCCAGCCGATCTGTGCCGATGCTGCTGTGGACGATGAACAGGTACTGCGCCCGCGGACTGGTACCGAAGTTGAACAGCACGGTCAACAGATCAGCGTCGTCCACAATCCCGTCGCTATTGACATCCACCGCCGCGTCGCTGGAACCGAACGCGAACAGAATCGCCAGCAGGTCGGCGTCGTCCACGATCCCGTCCAGGTTCACATCACCTTGCGAGGGGTCGGGACCGAACCCGCTGGTGAAGTTGAAGATGTCGAACCCGTAGGCGTTGGGCGTGCTGCCGTTGGGCAACGGCTCGTCGCCCGTGAGTTCGGCATAGGGCCTCCAACTCGCGCCCGAACCGCGCGCGATAAAGACCTTGTTAAGGCGGTTGTTCGCGTCACCCGTGCGACGATTGTAGACAAGGAAGTCACCCGCCGAAGTGCGCAGGTAGTGGATGTTAATTAGCACCTGGAGGGGGCTATCCGAGCTGAAGTCAAAGATTTGGCAGGCGCGGTCGTCCGCAACCGTATTGTCCGCCGTGCGCGGGGCGTAGAAGATGCTGTTGTCCACGCGCAGGTAGGCGTCGCCCTCGGGCGAGAAGGTGATGTCGCGCATGCCAGTTGTCGAGCCTGTGGGGGGGTCGCTTGTGCAGTCGCGGAAAGGTCGGCTCAGGATATTCGGCAGCGCGCTGCCGTCGGCGAAACTGCGGCGAAAGATGAACCCGCGTCCACGCGCCAGCACCGCCAGCGACGCGCCGCTGCCCTGATAGCCAGGGTCAATCTCAATGCACTCGGCGCGGCTGGAGTTGCTCAAGTCGCTCGGCAGCACGACGCCCGTGCCGTTCCAGTCCGACACTTGCGTGCCCGTCGAGGCATCATATTTGCGAATGCCGTTTCTCGCGGGGTCACTCGAGCTGTCGCCCAGCCCTGTGCCGAGATAGAGAAAACCATCGCGGTAGACAACATAACTACATCGACTTTGCCCCGCTTGGGTCAGCGTAATCAGCGGTGTGTAGCCCCAAGCGTTCACATCCAGCGACAGCACATTCGAGATTTTGAGAACGCCAACAGATTCCGCCAGCGAGTTTGCGGTGGACATGCCCCCGATATACAGGTTCGCCCCGTCAAACGCGACATCGGACGCCAAGTCGCCCTGCTGTCCACCTACGGGGAAGTACAACGAAAGGTCTACGCTCTTGAGGTGTCGAAACGACACCTGTGCGCTGGCGCTCATCAATGCGCCCGCCAGCGCAACGCCCAAAACAACCGTCGCTCGCTTCATCGCCATAATGCCTCCTTTCTGAAGAGTGCATCTATTATACCACAAGCTTATGAGGTTATGCAAGAGGTCTACCCTTGCATCTCTGCGCGTAGCACCTCGTGCTTGATAATCCCGATGTACGGCAGACCCCGATACTGTTGCCGCCAATCCAGCCCGTAGCCAACCAAAAACTCGTCAGGCGCGTCAAAGCCCTTGTAGGCGATGGGGATGTCGATCAGTCGTCGGTATGGGCGGTCTAAGAACACGCACACCTTCAGGCTGGCGGGCTTGCGTCGTTCCAAAGTCCTGTAAATATACGCCAATGTCAGCCCTGTATCTAAGATGTCTTCCACGATAATCACATGGCGTCCCGCGATGGGTTCGTCGAGGTCTTTGGTGATGCGCACCTCGCCCGATTGCGATTGCGCACCGTAGCTGGTGATGGCGAGAAAGTCCAGCGTGTGGGGAATGGTCATTGCACGGGCGAGGTCGGTTAGGAAGAACAACCCGCCCTTCATGACCGTGACCAGGTGGGGGTTCAGCCCCGCATAGTCGCGGTCAATCTGTTGCGCGATGCGTTTTACCTTGCGCTTGATTTTACGCTCATCGAGCCACACGCGCTGGATAATTGGCGGCAGCGTCGGCTCGGGCAGCGTTGCCGTCTGCACGACATCAATTGTACCCGATGGCTTTATTCCTCGAACAGATCGCCAACGCGCACAGCGAATTCAGGCAGCAGCGGCGCGCCGTGCAGGATGTCGTTCTCGTTCAACACTTCTACCGTAAAGTCAGCGCGATACCGATGCACCTGCTTGCGCTCAGGGAACAGCAGCCACACCTCCTGCGCGCCCGATTCGAAGTATTCCGCCATCTTCGCCAGCAGGTCGCTCAGTTGCTCGCTGGGCGACACCACCTCGACGGCGAGGTCGGGCGCGCCATCCACGAACCCTTCGGGCACCTTGCCATCAGGTAGGCGGTCGGTGCGCATCACCGACACATCGGGCGAACGGATGTTGCCCTGCACCATGCGGAACCCTGTGCTGGAGTCGAAAAGCGACACTTCGCGTGGATTCAGTGCATAAAAGCGCCCTACCACGCCTGCTGTGATTTTCCCGTGTCGTCCGCCTGTAGGCACTTCGACAAGCCTCCCGTTCACCAGTTCGTATTTGCGTCCGTCGTCGGGCAGGCAGAGCAGGTCTGCCTCCGTCCAGCGGCGTTTGCGTTTCCGCTGTGTGCGCGTCTTCAGGGCTGGCATCGCGTATCACCTACGGTAAGGATACCCCGCGTACAAAAAAAGAGAGGCTCGGTTTGCGAGCCTCTGGCAGAGATGCTCTCTGGCTATGCGCTTTCTCACCACAAGCGCACCAGATGCTTGGGACGACCCTTGCAGAGTCTATAGACGACGCATCTCTGCCTGTGTTCCGAGCCTTTTCAGTAATCTTCGGGCATTTCGCCGCGACGCCTGCCCATGCCGCCTGGGGGCGCAGCGGGTCCGCCCATCGGCGCGGTGGGTGGAGGGGCGGCTCCGAAACCACCTGTGGGTCCGCCCATCATCGGCGCGCCAGCCGCACCAGGCGTGGCAACTGCCGCCGACAGCGGGTCTTCAATCTTGCGTGCCAAACCATCCAAGTCGGGCATCTGCGGCGCGGGCAACGGCTGCGGCATCTGGTTGTTGCTAATCACCACCAGCACGATGAGCATCACCACGCCCAGCGCTATGACGCCTATCCCTATCGGATCCACACCCTTCTGCATATGTTCGCCTCCGAACCGTATTGTACCCAACGCCCATTCGAGTCCTAAGGCACGATTCCTGCAGGAGTTAGCGCGAAGGGGGCGAATTCGTCGGTGATGCACACCCAACCAGAGACTGTGTACACTCTGCCGATTGGTGATCCGCGTCGTCAGTACCTGCTGACCGTACAGCCCGATGCGATTATCGACACGCACCGCCGCCGTGCCGTGAGCCTGCACGAGATGGTGCGCCTGCTGGAGCCTGCGACCTTTATTCTCATCGGCGAGTTGCACGACAATGCCCAGCACCACCAGTTTCAAGCGCAGGTGATTGAAGCCCTTGTGCAGGCGGGGCGCAGCGTGATTGTCGGCATGGAGATGTTCGACCGCACGAAACAGCCCGTGTTGAACCTCTGGACGCTCAATCGGCTCAGCGAGGCAGAGTTTATCGAACAGAGCGAGTGGCGCACGCAGTGGGGGTTCGATTTCGCGCTGTACCGCCCCATCTTCGAGGTGATTTACCGCCATCGGCTGCGTCTGGTAGGGTTGAATGTGCCGCGTGCGCTTGTACGCCAAACGGCGCGTGGGGGCTGGCAAAGTATCCCCGAATCGGAGCGCATGGGCATCCCCGATCCTGACCTTAGTGTAGAGGCACACCGCAAGCTGTTCTACGCGCTGCTGGGGGGCGGGCATCCCACAGGACAGCCAAGCGATGACAACTTCTACGCTGCGCAGGTGGTGTGGGATACGGCGATGGCGGACAGCGCGCTACGCTACTTGGAGCGCACGGTGCCCTCGCCACGCTTGGCGTTCGTAATCCTGGCGGGGAACGGGCATGTGATGTACGATGTGGGTATCTCGTTGCGCTTGCGGCAGCGCTCGCCGCTTATGACGCGTGTGATTGTACCGTTGCCGCCCAGCGCTCAACCCATGCAGGTGCGCGCGGCGCTGGGCGACTTCGTGTGGCTACCCCGCGCGTAGCCGTCGCAGCGCCGCACGCGCAACCGCCTCCGCAGGAGGCATCACAGGCTCGCGAAACACGGCACACGGAAACAGTGCCTTGAACGCACGCCGGAACGCCGTGCGGAAGATGTGGCTCTTGAACATCCCGCCCGTCATCGCGACGGTGAACTCGTCGTCGCGTTCGAACAGTTTCATGGCGCAGGCGAGCGCGTCGCGCGCCAGTTCCCTACCCGACTGACGCAAGATAACTTTCGCCCGTATGTCGCCCGCGCGTGCGGTATCCGCCACATGCGTGGCGAAGGCGGCAACCGTATGGCGCGGCACGCCGCGCTCGTAAAACAGCGGCACGAGTTCGCGCAGGTCGTGCACGCCGAAGTAGCGTTGTACCGCCTCCACCAGCGCGGTTTCGCGGTCGCGTCCGTCCCACGCGCGCACGGCGGCGCGGATTGCGCGCAAGCCGACATCATACGCGCTGCCTTCGTCGCCCAGCAGCGCGCCCCAGCCGCTCATGTGTACCCTTAAATTGTCGTCCACGAACCCGCCAATCAGCGCGCCCGTGCCTGCGACCACCGCCACCCCGTGCGCTGTCTCGACGCCCGTGCTGAGCATCGCCATGCGCGACTCTTCGATCGGGTAAGCGGGTGGTTTGCCCAGCCGTTGAAGAACCCAGTCCCAGTTGGCGCGTGTGCCCGCCACGCAGTAGCCCAGCGCCAACACGGACGCGTCGATGCCCTGTAGCGCACTGTTCAGCGCGTCCTCGAACGACTGTCGCTGCGTCGCCTCGTCCACAAAGTTCATGTTTGCGGGACCGCCCTCGGCGTATGCCAGCCGCTCCCCTTGCTCGCTCAGCACGGCGCAGCCCGTTTTGGTGCCGCCGCCCTCCAGCCCGACAATCACGCCCATCCGCATGATTATACTTGCCCGCACAATTTCGGGAACCTTTTCGGGCTGTTGGCAGTATCATGGTGTATCCTATACCAGAAGTGAGGAGGATAACCACAATGACGACGGTCAAGGAGAAGGTGCGCGTTAACGACACGGAGTTCGAGATCGAGCTGAAGCCTGTGTTGCCAAACACGACGAACGATCCGATAGTGCTGGACCAGCCGTTGCCGACGCCCGACGAGGTGCTGGAGCGCGTCCCTGCGGTTGAGCGACTACCACGCTGGGAAGATGGGGGTGCTAAATGGACGCGCGCCTGAAGCGTATTCAGTACGAGGTCGCGCTGGCGGCGTTGCGCTACTCGCGCACCCACAGCGCGGACTTCGACGACGAAGCGGGCAGCTGGGTAATGATCAAGGATTTCCCCCTGCCCGAAGGCTACAACTACGAGACGACCGACATCTTGGTGCTGCTGCCGCCAAACTACCCGCAAACGCCGCCCGACTGGTTCTATGTGGACGACAACCTGCGCCTTGCCGACGGACGCCGACCCAGCCATGTGTTCTACCAGCAGACGACGCACGACCCGAACACGCATCTTGTGAATCGCGCTGAAGAGAAGCCCCCACAAATGAAGGGCTGGACGGGGTGTTGCCTGCATATCCGCTCTTGGCAACCTGCGGCGAACCCCGTGGAGGGACACTCGTTGCTGAGTGTGTGTGAGCTGATTCGGGGTGCACTGGAACGCTGGCGCAAGCCCCCTGTGTCTGTGATTGTAGACGATGATCCGTTCGCCTAAATGGCGCTACCGCCCTGTCGCTGGGGTGTCCGAGTTGGGCGCGCCGAGCGACTGGGCAATGCGCTCCAGCTCGGCTTTCGGCAAGCTGCCCACGATGCCGAACCAATAATCGCCATCCCGCCAAAAACGGGCATGTGGTGGTTCGTGTCGCTGCTTACCCCCGAACGCTTTGAGCTGCATTTTGTACGCTTGGAAGATGGAGAATCGCGCGCTGGGTGCCCGATACTGTAGCACGACGACTTGTCCTATGGAGCGCGGCTGAACTATGACGCGCTCCAGCTTCGCGCCTGCAGGCAGGTAGCTCGGCGTGCGGATGGGAAAGCTCACCGCGCGTTGCGCCTTCTCTACCGTCTCGTAGACGCCGCCCAACGGGCGCACGCTCACATCGGGCGGCAGCGCGAACAGCTCAGGCGACAGGCGCGGGTTCAGCTCTAAGCGCGTGAGTTCCATACGCATCACAGGCGCATCGTCGCGCAGGGCAATCTCACGCTTGAGCGCAAGTCCTGTCTCTTTGTCAAGCCACAGGGTCGCGGTAGCGGGGAACATCGGGCGCGGCGGCGCATCGCGTTGCAGCGTAGGGCGCGCGAGCCTTAGGCGCAACACCACGCAGCTGCGTCCCAGCACGGTGGCGTCAGGCAGCGTCTCCGCCAACACCACCCCGCGCTGAATAAGCGCAATCGCAGTCTTGAGCAGCTGCGCGCCCTGAACAGGCATGTAGGGCATCTCGAACGCCTCTTTCGCGTTCGGGCGCATCACGAGCCAGCGTCCGCCACGATAGAGGAGCACCTCGCCCCGCCGTTCGGGGGGCGCAAGAATCTCGATGCGCTCAGCGCGTATGCCTTGCCGCCAGAACCGTTCCTCGATGCGCTGCACCCTGCGCCCTGCAATGATCTCTACCGTGCGCGCGCCTGCCACCGTGAGCGTCTCTTCCGCCTGCTGAGCGCGCTGAAGCCACTGCACAGGGCTCTCCTGCGCCCAGCTCAGTGTCCACAGCAACGCGCTTAGTAGAAAGATGGCTCTCATCGGGTGGACCCTGTGGTGATAAAGTAGCTCGGCGTCGGCGAGGGCGACCAATCCGCCACTTCCAACTGCTCGTGTAGCTCTACCAGCGACTCGGTCAAGTCCTCTGGGGCAATCCCATAGGATGGAGCCGTCTGTGGCGTTTGCCAGCCCCACCACACGGCAGCGACCAGCACTCCCAGTGCAGGCGCAAGGGCGACGCGCCACCACTTACGCGCGAAGCGCGGGCGGGCAGGTGCAGCAGCAATTCGGCGGCGTACTTGCTCCGAAAGGTTCGCTGGTGCGCGATGGCGCGGCAACGCATGCAGGGTGCGATAGGTCGCCTGCGCCGCTGCCAACTGACGCTGGCAGCGCGGGCACGCCCTCAAGTGTTCCTCGAATGCCCGCGCATCAGGCAACTGCCCCTCGATGTACGCCCACATCTGCCGCTCAAAATGCTCGCAACGCATCACAATCACCTCACTTGGTGCCCCGTACCCGTGCCGACAGGGGCGCATCGTCCAAATACGCTGCAACAGCCTTTTGGATCTGCGTGCGGGCATGGTTCAAACGCGACTTGACCGTGCCGATAGGAATGCCCAGCACGCGCGCAATCTCCTCGTAAGAGAGTTCCTCGACATCGTACAGCAACAACACGGTTTTCAACTTCGGTGAGAGTTTGCCGATAGCGTCTTCGACGACCGCTTCCAGCTCGCGGTTCAGCGCCGCTTCCAGGGGGTTCGGCGTCTGCTGGTCGGGAAAATCCCACGCGCAAGGCTCGCCCTCCTCGTCTTCCCCCTCCGAGTAGGAAACTGTCTGCACACGCCGCGCCCGCCGACGCTGATGGTCTATGCACAGGTTTGTCGCGATGCGGTACAGCCAAGTGCCCAAACTCGCGCGCCCATCAAACTGGGGTAGCCCCTGATACGCACGCAGAAAGGTCTCCTGCACAAGGTCTTCCGCGTCCGTCGCGTTGCCCACCATGCGCAAAATGTAATTGTACAAACGGTCAGCGTACAAGCGCATAATCTGCTCGAACGCTGCCTCATCCTGCGCCTTGGCGCGCTCTACAAGCTGTGCCTCAATAGAGAGGGTGTCCACCGCGATAGAACTCCCGCTTAAGGATACCGTCTCGCGGAGCATCGCACAACTTTAGACGCCTCGAACACGCACGAGTTCAGTTCCAACAATTCGCCTCAAAGCAGGCGATTGCAAGCGAATGTACGCATACGGCTGTCGCAATCAAACTGCACGCATGCGTTAGCTAATGTGTTGAAACCGTACCTGTGCGTTACACAAACGCCTCGAACACGCTCCCCCCAGACGCAATTTTCAGGCATTCTCGCGCGGGAATCTGCATCCGTTTTTCAAGAAAACCTAAAAGAAAACCTAAAAGTCGGTGCGTTTGGCACGAAAGTTGCTGTGAGAGAGTTCGGCGGGAATCGTTGCTGTAGAGGCTGGAGTTCAAGGAGGAGCGACATTGCCTGAGTTCGGCGTGTTATTGGTGGAGGATGAAAGGTTGCTTGATCGCGTCGTGGCGGATGCGCTGCGCACAATCGGCGTCCCGTGCGAAACGGTGAGTTGCGAGGAAGAGGCGGTGCGGCGGCTCACGGAGCGACGCTACGATTTGGTGATTTCCGACCTACGGATTCAGCGCGGTTCGGGTGTGAATGTGTTGCGCCATGCACGAGCGCTGTACCCCGACCTCCCCGTGATTGTGGTGACTGCCTACGCTGCCGACGAGGATGTGTATCGTGCGCTTGCGCTGGGTGTGGACGCGCTGCTGTATAAGCCGTTCGACATTGACACGCTGCTGAACATGGTGCGTGCGCTGCTGGCGCGGCGTGCGCCTACGGCTTACGCCGCTGTGCAGATGCCTGCGGACGCGCCTCGCGAGGTCTGCTGGCTCGCAGTGGGCGCGTTGGCGACGCTCCGCGCCGAGTCGCACACAGTCCTGGGGCGGGTGCGGCACGCGGACGAGATGTTCCTCAGCGTGCGCACCGAACGGCTTGAGCCGCCCCACCCAACCCGCTGGACGATGGAGTGGACAGGCAGCGACGCGCTCTATCAGTTCGAGGCGCGTGTGATTGAAGCGACCACCGAGGGGGGCGACATGCTGTGGGTACTGCGCCTACCGCGCCTGATACGGCGCGTCCAGCGACGACGCCACCCGCGCGTGCCCGTGTCGGGCAAGGCGTTTGTGTCGATCGCGGGCAGGCTGCAGCGCGCCATCGAGGCGGAGGTGGTGGATCTCAGCGAGGGCGGCGTGTGCCTCGTGCTTGCCGAACCGCCTATGCGCGGCGCGACACTCCACCTCGAAGTGCAGGCGCAATCAGAAGCGGGGCAACTTCAGTTCCAAGGCGAGGGCACAGTGCGCTCCATCGTCGCGTTCACACAACAGGGCGCGCCGCGCTACCGAGTCGGCGTGCAGCTCCAACGCTTGCCTGCCGACGCCGTGCAGCGCATCCGCCAGCTGCACAGGGCGCGCCTTGTACCCCCGTAATTTATACAGGCAACTCGCACTTCTACGATATTTCGCCAAACCTCGCAAATTTGCAGAGAGCGTCGGTTTATGTTTCGCCGACAATCCCCCTCGACGCGCAACACTGGGCTCGACGGAACGATGCCCCCGCGCGTCGGAAATCTCACAGTCAGGGAGGATGAAACGATGAGTCTACGCATCAACACTAATATATCAGCGCTGAACGCGCTGCGCAATGTGGAGCGTGCGTCCGAGGGCTTCGGACGATCGATTGAGAAACTCGCTTCGGGACTTCGCATCAACCGCAGTGCCGACGACCCAGCAGGCTTGATTCGCTCGGAAGACCTGCGCGCTCAGATTGCAGGCTTGGAACAGGCGATTGCCAACTCGCAGGACGCGATGAACCTGATTAAGACCGCCGAAGGCGCGTTGGAGGAAGTGCATAACCTCCTGCGCAGCATGCGCCAACTCGCTGTTGCTTCAGGCAACACGGGAACCAACGATATGACCGCGCTGCAAGCGAACCAGAACCAGATTCGCTCGGCGATTGAGAGCATCAACCGTATCGCAGCGCAGACCCAGTTCGGCACGAAGAAGCTGCTCGACGGCTCGGCAGGCGTGAGCGCAGTGGTGACCGACTTCACCCGCGTGGGCGGGCTGTTCTTCGGTGGCTCGGTATTCGGGAGCGTTGGCGCCTCTGCGCCGCGGGAGTACGCGCTCGGCACAGGCGTCATCACCATCGATGTCACGCAAGCCGCCACACGCGCTCTAATAAGCGGCGATCGTGACTATTCAAGTGCCACATCGATTATTCAAACCTCCGCAACCGTCGTGATTAACGGCGTGAGCTTCTCCGTGCAAGCAGGTACCACGACTCTTCAGAGCTTCGTGGATCAGATCAACTCGCAAAGCAGTGTCACAGGGGTCGTCGCGGAGCTGTATACCAGCGGTGGTAATACCCGTGTCCGCCTCCGTGCCGTGGAGTACGGCGCGAACTTCTCGGTCAACCTCAACGACCAGCAGAATATTCTGCTTGCGTCAGCAACCTCTGCAAGTGCCACAGGTCAGAACGCCACTGCCACTGTGCAGGTGAAAGATGTGGACGGGAACACGGTGTCCGTCTTGTTCACAGGCGGCGTTTCTCGAGACGATTCGGGCTTGCGCCTCACCGACGCTAAAGGCAATGTGATTCTACTGAATGAGGCAGGCAACGATGTCGCCATCGACGCCGCAGTGGTCGGACGCACCGCAGCGGGACAGCTCGAGTTCCAGATTGGCGCGAACGCGGGTCAAGTCGCGCGCTTCTCCATCAACAACATGCGCTCCGACAGGCTCGGCACAGGCGTCGTCGCGGGCAAAAGCCTCGCGGATATCGATGTGACCAAGACGGGCGGCGCCGAAGAAGCGCTGAAAATCATCGACGCTGCCATCCAGCAGGTCTCCAAACTGCGCGGCGACATGGGCGCGTTCCAGAAGAACGTTCTCGAGAGCAACATGCGCTCGCTGTCCGTCGCGAAGGAAAACCTGACGGCGACCGAGTCCGCCATCCGCGACACCAACTTCGCCGAGGAGATCAGCCGCTTCACGCGCTTCCAGATTCTCCAGCAGGCGGGTATGTCGGTGTTGGGGCAGGCGAACTTCGCGCCGCAAGCCGTGCTGCAGCTCATCCGATAAGCCTCCTTTCGGCGAATCGGGTACACTAACAGCGGGGGGTCAGGGCGACCCCCCCGCTATTTTGTACCGAAGGAGGTATTGCGAATGACTTACAAGTACGCGATTTTAGGAGCGGGTATGCAAGGTCCCGCCGTCGCCTACGATTTGGGACGGTTCGGGGACGCCGAAGCAATTTATTTAGCCGATATAGACGAGACGCGAGCCACACAAAAAGCGGCGTGGGTGAACCAACTGCTGGGGCGCGAGCTTGTCTACCCAAAGCGTGTGGATGCCACCGACGAGAAGCAAGTCCGCGCCTACTTCGAGCAAGCGGATGTGGTCATCAGCGCGGTGCCTTGGCAGATGAATATGCGCCTAATCCAGCACGCGCTGGAGGTCAAGCGCAGTTTTATCGACATGGGCAACGATCCCGAATGGTTCTGGTACGAGTTCCGCAAGCGCGACGAGGAGGCGAAGAAGGCGCACATCGCGCTTGTGCCCGACTGCGGGCTTGCGCCCGGCATGGTGAACCATCTGGGGCTGTATTGCTTGGAGCAAATGGACGAGTGCCACGAGATACGCCTGCGCTGTGGCGGGCTGCCCCAGCGCCCCATCCCGCCGATTGGCTACAAACTGGTGTTCAACATGATTGGTGTTATCTCGGAGTACATGGGTAAGGCGTTGACCCTGCGCGACGGAAAGCCGCACTATGTGCCGACGATGGAGGACATCGAAACGCTCGTGATTGAGCCGTTAGGCACGCTGGAAGCCGCATCGACTTCAGGAGGCACTTCTACCGCGCCCTATACACTACAGGGTAAGGTGCGCGAGTATGACTATAAGACGCTGCGCTATCCCGGACACTGGGCAGCAATGCGCGTCCTGCGCGACTTGGGCTTTTTCGACGAGCAGCCGATAGAGCTAAACGGCGTCCACATCAGCCCGCGCGAAATCGCCGCGAAAATCATCCCGCCGCATATCGACTTCCCCGACGAAAAAGACCTTGTGGTGGTCTATGTCTACAGTTCGGGCATCAAAAACGGCGCGCCTTACTCAGTGAGCCTCCAGTTCGTGGAGTACCACGACGACGCGACGGGTTTCACAGCGATGGAACGCTGCACGGGCTTCGCCGCGTCGATTATCGCGATTGGCGTCGCGAAGGGGGTCGTACCACGCGGGATCGTGCCCTACGAGCAGTCTATGACAGGGCATCAGTTCGTCGCAGAGTGGCTCAAGCGCGGCTTCACCCTGCGCGAGACAATCAGCCACCAGCTCAGCGGGTAGCCTTGCTACTCGCCGAGCCAACGGTGCATAGAAGAAGCGCACAGCAAGATAGACATGGAGCTTTTGAACGGGCGTGGCGACCGCGCATCACTGGGTACGGGCGCGGTCCCCACGCCCTGGTCTCAGGTTATCCCCACCGCATTTCTGGACGACCCAAAAAACACCGTAGCTATTTGCTCCCTCCTTAAGGTTCCTCTCCCCGAAGCGGAAGGAATCTACCGCGGGGGCATCCATGTGCGTGTATAATCTATAGGTATGCGCACCATTTGGTTGTTGGGGCTGCTCACGATGGTTTGTGTGGGCGCAGCCCAAGGGGTTAGCTCAAGCGCGGCGACCGACGACGCGCGCAAGGCAGAAACCGAGATCCAGAGTGTCATTGAACCGCCTTACTATTCGCTCACGCAGCTTAGGCAGTGGCTGGAACGCGAGAAGCAGCAGGCGAAAGCCCGCGTGAAGATGCTTGAAGAATCGGGCGCACGGCTAAGCCCCGCCAAACGCCACAAACTGGAAGAGGGTCCCGAATACTTGGAGGCGCTGTGGGACTACCTGTATGTGCGCGCCTACCCGAACGATTTTGTGGACTGGCTGGCGTATATCCGCGCGGCGGAACATCGCGACCAGATGGCAGGCGCGTTTTTCCCCGTGTCGAGCCCACGCTGGGAGTTTATTGGACCGCGCAACGCGCTCCCCCCTTACCGCACCTACTTTGGAACGGCAGCGGTATCGGGGCGCGTGAACGCCGTCGCCTACGACCCCATCAACGCGAATGTCTACTACATGGGCGCACCGCAAGGGGGCGTGTGGAAGACCACCGACGGTGGGCTGACTTGGCAGCCGCTTACCGATTACTGGCAGTTCCTACAGGTCGCTTGCATTGCCGTGCATCCAACGAACCCGAACATTTTGTATGTAGGCACGGGCGACTTTCAAGGCTGGATGCGCCCGTTTTCGCAGGGCATCATGCGCTCCACTGACGGCGGGCAGACATGGCAGCAACTCGGCGCGACCGTGTTCGGCAACCGCTGCGTGTCGGATATCCTGATTGACCCCGAAAACCCCAGCATCATCGTTGCCTGTACAGGCTGGGGACCCTATTACGGCGTTGCAGGCGATATCTGGCGCAGCACGGACGGCGGTGAGACTTGGACGCGCGTGAGCAATATTAGTGCGATTTGGAGCGACCTCGCCATCAGCGCACGCGACCCCAGCACGGGCGTGCGCTACTACTACGCCGTCGGGCACGGCAACCCCGGAAGGCTGCTGCGTTCCAGCAATCGCGGGCAGACTTGGACGGCGCTCGCCGCGCCGTTTAGCGGCAATCAGCGATCGCTGCGCGTGGCGACCTCGCCCATCAACCCCAACCGCGTGTACCTAATGTCGGGTGACGACGCGCAGGTGTGGGTTAGCAACGACGCAGGCAACACATGGACAGCGATGAACCCCACCGTGGACGGGGGCTTCTATCAGGCATGGTACGATGCGACGATGCATGTCTCGCACGACAGCGCGGGCAACGATGTGCTGTACCTGGGACTGGTGGATCTTGTGCAGTGGACACAAGCCTACGGCTGGCGCTCCATCGGGCTGGGCTTCACCAGTCAGGCGAACATCCATGTGGACATCCACAGCATGGCAATCAACCCGCGCAACCCGAACGAGCTGCTGGTCGGCACGGATGGCGGCGTCTATCGGCTGACCTACACGCCCAGCACGGGCGCGGTGAACATCGTCGGCTTGAACGCGACGCTGGGCATCACGCAGTTCTACGCCGCCGCGTTTCACCCGACCGATCCGACGCGCGTGATGGGCGGCGCACAGGACAACGCCACCCTGCGCGCCAACGGCGACTTGAACGCATGGCGGTGCATTATCGGTGGCGACGGCGGCTACTGCGCCTTCAACCCAATCAACCCGAATATTCAGTACGGTAGCTACCAGCGGCTGAACATCCTACGAACGACCAACAACTGGGCAAGCGCATCGAATATCACACCCTCCTACGGCAGCGACCGTGTGGCATTTATCGCGCCGCTGACGATTCACCCCGCGCAACCGAACTGGCTGCTGGCAGGCACGAACTACCTGTGGCGCTGGAACGAGGCGACGGGTACATGGGAGGCACGATTGGGTAACCAGTCGCTCACCAACGGCAGGCTCCGCGCAATCGCAGGTGCGCCCAGCAACGCGAATGTCATCTACACGGGCGGCGACGACGGACAGGTCTGGATGACCGCGAACGGCGGTGCAACATGGCGGCAGATAACCGCGAACTTGCCTAACCGTTCGATTAGCGACATCGCCGTCCATCCGACGAATCCGTACAAGGTCTATGTTGTACTGGGTGGCACAGGTACGCCCCATGTCTACCGCTGCGAGAATACGCTGGCGAACCCACCAGTATGGGTCAACATCAGTGGCTCAGGACTGACGGGTCTGCCCGATGTGCATGCGAACTCAATTGCGCTGGATCCCGCCGCGCCCGACACAGTAATCTATGTTGGCAACGATGTCGGCTTCTTCTACACGCTGGACGGCGGTGCAACTTGGCGCAACGGCACCCAGCCGCTAGGGCTGCCGAATGTGCAGGTCAACACTGTGCGCGTCGTGTCCGCCACGGGCTACCTAATGGCGGCGACCTACGGGCGCGGGATGTGGCGCATCCGCTTACCGCTTGTGCCTACAGGAGACGCCAACGGCGACGGCTGCGTAGATGACAGCGACTTGCTCATCGTGCTATTCGCCTTCGGCACAAGCAATGCGCAGGCAGACCTAAACCGCGACGGCATCGTGGACGACAGCGACCTGCTGCTTGTGCTGTTCAACTTCGGCAGTGGGTGCTGACGGCGGATAGAAACTTCCCGCGGCTTTTCGTAGCATTGTGGGATGGGGCACTGACCCCCCTACACTGGAGCACTGCTCAGACGGTTGGGGCTAACGGCGGCTCCACGCAGTCAGCGGTCGATCTCGCCCAGCACGATGTCGATGCTGCCAATCAGCGCGACCAAGTCGGCGATCAGGCGTCCGACCGCCATCTTCTCCAGCGCCTGCAGGTTCATAAAGCTCGGCGCGCGCGTGTGCATGCGATACGGGCGGTTCGTGCCGTCGCTCACGAAATAGAAGCCCAGCTCGCCCTTGGGCGACTCGACAGGCACATACGCCTCGCCAACGGGTGGGCGGAACCCCTCCGTGTGAATCTTGAACCAGTGAATCAGCGACTCCATCGAGGTATCAATCGCCTCGCGCGGGGGCGGCACGACCTTCAGGTCGCTGGTGTTGATGGGACCGCCAGGTAGCCCGTCGATGGCTTGCTGCAGGATTTTGAGGCTCTCGCGCATCTCCGCCATGCGCACAAGGTAACGGTCGTATACATCGCCGCGCGTGCCGACGGGGATGTTGAACTCGAACTGCTCGTAGCCGCTGTAGGGGTGCGCCTTGCGGATATCCCACGCGAAACCTGTGGCGCGTAAGGTGGGACCACTCACGCCCAGCGCGAAACACTCCTCAGTGGTCAGCACGCCGATGCCCATCGTGCGCTCGCGCCAAATCGGGTTCTCGGTCAGCATGCCTTCGATATCGTCCAGCGCGCGTGGCAACTCCCGAAGCAGTTGGCGCAAACGGTCTTCGAACCCGTCGGGCATGTCGCCGCGTAATCCTCCTGGACAAATCCAGCTGGGCATCATCCGTGCGCCCGACATCATCTCGAACAGATCCAATATCTTCTCGCGCTCGCGGAAGGCGTAGAAGAAGATGGTCATCGCACCCAAGTCCATCGCGTGGGTGCCAATCCACACCAGATGGCTCGCAAGACGCGACAGCTCCGCCAAAATCACGCGCAGATACTGCCCACGCGGCGGGATTTCTACACCCAGAATCTTCTCGATGGAGAGCGAAAACGCGAGGTTGTTATTATTCGCCGACAGGTAGTCCATGCGGTCGGTCATCGGAAGCGCCTTGTGATAGGTGAGGTACTCGGCTTCTTTCTCCATGCCTGTGTGTAGGTAGCCAATCACACACTCCGCTTTGACGATGCGTTCCCCCTCCAGCTCGCACACAACGCGCAACACACCATGCGTGCTGGGGTGTTGAGGACCCATGTTGATAATCATCGTGCCCTCTTCGGTACGCTCCACATGCGTTGCAACCGCTTCCGATGGAATAAACGCCTGTCGCATAACAGCTGAATTGTACCCTGCGGGTATACTCTCGCGCGGAGGTGAGCCAGCCGATGAACCGAGAGTTTCTGGCGTTGGCGCAGGACAAGTTGCGCGATTTGCAGATGGAGGCGCGCGCGGAGGGCGTGCGGCTCGGCGAACTGCGCAAAATCAACAAAGACTTCGCCAACGCCTATCGATTCCGACGCATGACCGTCTACTACAAGGAGCCGCTGAAGCTGCGCTTGGAGTCGGAGGTGCAATCGCAGCGGATTATTTACATCCTGAACGCGGGTCAGAAGCTGGTGATTGCGCCGCGCCAGCGCGTGCGTGAGGATGTGCGCAACTCACCTGGCAAACAGCAGACGCCGATGGACTTCGGGTTTTTTACGCCGTCGGTTGCCCGCCTGTTCGATGTGAAGTTCCTTCGCGAGGAGCGCGAGAACGGCGTGCTGTATCTGGTGTACGAGCTGCAGTGGAACTACGGCGACGACGACGCGCGGCATATTGTATGGATGGATCCCGAGAAGCGCTACTCGGCACGGCGCGTGTGGTACAGCCGCACAGGACGCTACCGCGCCCGATTCGAGTACAAAGACCCTGTGCAAGCCGCGCCCGGCATCTGGATCCCCAGCAAGGTAGAGGTCTACAATGTGGACCAGCGCTTCTGCGGGCGCACAGTCAATACGAACATTCGCGTCAACCAGGGCTTAGATGACCAACTCTTCAGCATCTGAACCGTTTGAAGCGGTCGCCCCCTACTATGACCAGCTGATGCAGAGCATCCCCTACCTGTGGTGGATGCACTATGTGGAGACGCTGCTGGACTACTTTGACCGCCCCGCGCAGAAGGTGCTGGATTTGTGCTGTGGCACAGGCAACTTGAGCGAGCTGCTCGCGCTCAGCGGCTACGAGGTGGTCGGCGTCGACCGCTCCGCCGCGATGATCGAGCAGGCGCGCCGCAAGGCAGAACAGCACCAGTCAGGCGTGCGCTACTATGTGCAGGACGCTGCTGAGTTAGACTTGGGCGAGACCTTCGACGCCATCGTCAGCCTGTTCGACAGCCTGAACAACATTATCGAGCCAGAGCGGTTCGCCGAAGCGATGCGTCGCGCCTACCAGCACCTAAACCCCAACGGAACTTTCATTTTTGACCTAAACACCGAGTACGCCTTTGTGCAGAAGATGTTCGACCAGCGGTTGCTGGAGCCGAGCGCGCCGCTGCGCTACCGTTGGCGCAGCCAGTACGACAAGCAGACGCGCCTGTGTACCGTGCATATGGAGTTCTGGGTGCGCGAGGGGGAGCAGGAGCGGTACTTCACCGAGACACACATCCAGCGCGCCTACACCGAGAGCGAAGTGCGCGCGATGCTTTACGCCGCGGGCTTCGCGGAGGTGCATCTGTTCGACGCCTACACGCTGCATCCGCCCGACCGACGGAGCGACCGAGTGTTTTATGTAGCGTTGCGGTGAGTTATGCAATATACACCGTTTTAATATTCACAAACTCCCTTAGTCCAAACACGCTGAGTTCGCGTCCGAAGCCGCTCTCGCGCACGCCACCAAACGGCAGGCGCGGGTCGGAAAACACATAGTGGTTCACGAACGCGCTGCCGACCTCTAAGCGGTCGCGGGCGATCTCCTCGCCCAGCCGCAGGTTTTCGGTGAACACCGACGCACCCAGCCCGTAGCGCGAGGCGTTGGCGACCTGCACCGCCTCGTAGCGGCTGCTGACTGGCGTAATCGGCGCGACGGGACCGAAGGTCTCTTCCGTCCACACGGGCATTGCGGGCGAAATGCTCGTCAGCACCGTCGGCGGGTAGAAGTAGCCCCTGCCTTCGGGGATTGTGCCACCGAGACGCACTTCCGCGCCCATTGCGATGCTCTCTTGCACTTGGCGGTGTAGGTTCTCGCGCAGGTCGGCGCGCGCCAGGGGACCGAGGTCGGTCTCCTCGTCCATCGGGTCGCCCATGCGCAGTGCGCGGCTCTGCTCAATGAACCGCTCTACAAACTCCTCGTACACCAGCGAGTCGACGATGAAGCGTTTCATCGCGATACAGCTTTGTCCCGTGTTTTGGTAGCGTCCGAAGATGCACTGGGCGACGGTGCGGTCAAGGTCGGCATCGGCCAGGATGATGGCGGCGTCGCTGCCGCCCAGCTCCAGCACGCACTTCTTGAGCGCTTCGCCCGCGATACGCGCCACTTCGCGTCCTGCGCGCGTGCTGCCCGTGAAGGTCACCGCCGCAATCGCAGGATGGCGAATGATGTCGGGAATCTGCTCCACCTCTACGAAGAGGGGGAACAGCAGTGGCTCCTCGCTGCTCCCTTGATCGAATGCCTCTTTTAGCAGGAGGGCGCAGGTGGGCGTGTTGGGCGCGGGCTTCAGCACGACCACATTGCCTGCAGCAATTGCGGGCGCGGCGAAGCGCACCACCTGCCAGAACGGGAAGTTCCACGGCATAATCGCCAAGATGACGCCCAGCGGCTGGAACGCAATGTAGCTCTTGCGGGCGTCGGTCTCCACCTCGATAGGCTGCAGCATCTGCTCCAAGTTGTCAGCGAAGTAGTCCAGCCCGCGGGCGCATTTCTCGATTTCGGCGCGCGCCTGCTTGATGGGCTTGCCCATCTCTTGGGTAATGGTCGTGGCATAGGCATCAAGGTTCTTGCGCAGTGCGTTGGCGATTTCGTGCAGCACGCGGGCGCGCTCGGCATAGGTCGTCTCGCGCCAGCGCAGAAACGCCAGCCGCGCCGCCGCCAAGCGCGCCTCGACGGTATCCCAATCGTGCGATGGGTACTCCCGTAGAACCTCCTCCGTGTACGGATTGCGCGAAATGAACGGCATCGTCAGAAGTTCAGCGTGCGCGACACCACCACGGGCAGCGTGTCGGAGTAAGCGAGGTTGAACCCGCCGATGCCCAGCCCAGCCGTCCAGCCTGTTTTGGAGGCGTAGCCCGTGCGCAGGGAGAGACTGCCCAGCCGCTGCTCGTAGCCCAGTCGAATCTCGCCCTTGCCCACACTGTTGCCGATGTCGATAAAGTCTACGGCAATCAGCGAGCCTGTCTCCAGCTCGACGGCGACGCCTGCGTGGTAGGCGCGCTTGAGCGGCTTGAAGTTGAAGATTTGCCCGTTGCGGTCAGTCGCTTGGAAGCGGATGTTCGGCTCGACGAAGTTCTCCACCACCAGCGCGAGCGTGTAGGTCTTATCGCCCGTCGGTCGCCACAGAAAGCCGAGATCTATGCCTGTTGCGCTGAATTCGCGGTAGTCGCGTCCCTGCAGTTCGGGGGCGCGGGTTGCGTTTTGTCCTGCTTGCAGCTGCGTTTGATCCGCGAAGTAGTGCGTGTAATAGAGTTTCAGGTTACGCAGGCGCACGCCGACAGCGAGGTCGCCCTGTGGCGAGGGCAGGCGCACGCCCGTCGTGATGTCGGGCAGGCTCACCACGCCGACGGCAATCACATCCGCGCGGGCGTTCGCGGGGATAGTTGCGATATTACCGTCCGTGCGCGCCCAGTTCTGCAAGGGTGCATTCGGCAGCAGCCGCGCGTCCACAATCCCGCCCACGGAAATCCCGACGCCGCTGGCGATAATGCCGAAGTCGCCCGTAATCAGCAGGCGCGTGTCCTCGCGGGCGTACTTGCGCAACAGCCCTGCAGCGGTAGCGATGTCCGCCGCGCTGCCTTGCCGCACCTCAAGGTCGTCGAGCAGGCGGCTGAGCGACGCGCCTCGCGCGGTCGTGTCGATGTTGCCTGCGCCGAACTGAAAGCCCTGCACATAGGCAATCACGGCGGGGTTCTGGAACGCCTGCGCCGTTGGGCGACGGATGACCGCCAGCCCTGCGCCGCCCATCCCCGCCGACGGCGAGCCGCCAAACGACAAATCTGCCCACACGGGCAACGCCAAAACGCTCAGCAACCAGCACGCTATTCTTCGCATTTGTAGTCCTCCGCCCAAGTGGTTCGCCGCGCGCGGGAGATGTTCCTGCTTGCGCTCTGCAAATTTCTGGGCAGTGCGCCGAAATTGGGAGTTGCAGGGCGAAGCATCGGCACTCCCAATTGGGCAATGAGCGCTATTGGTATGGACCAAGCCAGTGGGTTGCGGGCGCGAGTTGCGGGTCGGCAGCCGCCACCTGTGCCTGTGCTGTACGCCGACTTCGTGCTGTTTCGCGGCGCGCAGGTGCAACTCCCGCCCGCAACGCTGGTGTGGCACTGGCGTCCGCGCGCAGTCCCTGCCGTCGGGTGGGATATGCAGGCACGCCTGCATGTGGTCGGCAGTCCGACGCAGTTTGATCTCGCCGAATACCAACGCTGGCGCGCGCTCTTCCCGCAGTGGCGGCTGGTCGGGCGACGGCTGGAACTGCTGTACCTTGCCGATATCGCCTGCCTGTGGCTCGCAACGGGCGTGGAAATGCTCCCGCGTCTGAAGATTTTGCTGGGTTGGCTCTCCAGAAACCGACCCCAGCTGCCAATAATTCTCGCAGGTATCGGGCAGGGCGCCGCGCAGCGACTCCAACAGTGGGCACATTCCAGGTATCCTTTGGAGTGCCTTACAGAAGCTCAGGTAAATCTACGGGGCATCCCGTCTGCCGACGGCTACGAACGGCTGATTCGGCGGGCGACGGTGTACCCGCGTGCTGTTGTATCACACGAGTTGCAGGAGGTTAATGATGCAAGAGCAATCGTATCGTATTTTGATGATTTCAGCGGAGGTTGCGCCGTTAGCGAAGGTTGGCGGCTTGGCAGATGTGGCGGGCGCACTGCCCAAAGCCCTCTCCGCACTGGGACACGACGCGCGAATCCTCATGCCCGCCTATCCGATGGTGGAAGCGGACACCCGCTGGCAGATTGAACCCCTAACCCAATTTGAGGTCGCCATTCGCCCCGACTGGACGGAGACGGCGACGGTCTCGCAACTGACGCTGCCATCGGGTGTGCGCGTCTATCTGCTGCGGGTGGGCGACTGGTTCGCGAACGCAACGGAGTCGACGAAACTGTACGCGGTAGACCCGCGTGCCTATGTGGCGTTCTGCCGTGCGACGGTGGAGTGGCTGGCGCGCCATACCGACTGGACGCCGCAAGTGGTTCACTGCAACGACTGGCATACCGCGCTGATTCCTGTCTACATGCGTGCCTACCGCATGGAGCGCACCGACGCGATGGCGACCGTGTTCACGATTCACAATCTGGCGTATCAAGGCGTGTTCGAGAAGGAGTTTTTCCATGAGTTGGGGCTGCCCGACTACCTCTTTGACATCGAGGGGCTGGAGTTTTACGGCAAGGTGAACCTGATGAAGGGCGCACTGCTCTATAGTGACCGCATCAATACGGTCAGCCCGACCTACGCTGCCGAGATTCAAACGCCTGAATACGGCGAGCGACTGGAGGGGCTGCTACGCCGACTCGCCGACGAGCGCCGCCTGTCGGGCATCCTCAACGGCATCGACTACGACGAGTGGAACCCCGAAACCGACCCACATATCCCTGCGCACTATTCGGCGACGAACCTGCAGGGCAAAGCGATTTGCAAAGCGGAGTTGCAGCGCGCCTGTGGCTGGCAGCCCGACCCCAACAAAGCGGTGATTGGGTTGGTCTCGCGTCTGACCGACCAGAAGGGGCTGGACCTCATCAAGTCGCTGGGCGCGAAGCTGCTGCAGTTGCCCGTCCAGTTCGTGGTGCTGGGCACGGGCGACCCCGCCTACGAGCGCTTCTTCCGCTCGTGGCACAAGCGGCATCGCGCGATTGTGCATGCCACCATCGGTTTCGACAATGTGTGGGCGCATCGAATCTATGCAGGCGCGGACATGTTTTTGATGCCGTCGCGCTTCGAACCCTGCGGGCTGGGACAGATGATTAGCCTGCGGTATGGAACAATCCCGATAGTGCGACAGACAGGCGGATTAGCGGACAGCATTGCGCCGTATGACGCCGCGCGCGGGACAGGAAATGGCTTCGTGTTCCGCGAGTACAAGCCGAGCGCGCTGCACGATGCTGTGCGCCAGGCGGTGGAGGCGTTCCAAGACGCCGAAGCGTGGCGAGCGTTGGTTGCGCGCGTGATGCAGCAAGACTGGTCGTGGAGTCGCTCGGCGGGTGCGTATGTCGCGCTCTATGCAGAGGCGATAGAGTCGCGTGCGGCGCGTGCGCTCACCTACTCGCGCTAAAGTGTCGCCATCCAGGCGCGCCCACAGCCCCTGGAGGAACGCATGAGAACACATGAATTGGACGGTCGTGCCCCGCATCACGGGCGGGCTGGGTTGTATGATCGTGCTGATTCTTGGTATCGCGTCGGGTGTGGAGCCGCTGCTCTGCACCCTGCGCGGGCTAATCGGCGGCATGGTCGGCTGGATTGCAGGCGCACTCTGGGCAGCCGTGATGAGCCAACTGATGCCGCCCGAACCCACTGCCGAGCCCGAAACAACTACACCACCCGCAACGCCGCCTACCGAAACGCCCAGCAACGACTCGTCCGAAGAGGAGGCACAGGCAGCGTGAGCGGTTTGTTTGCCCTCACTCCCTGTGTCCCCCTCTCCCGCAGGGCGGGCGAGGGGGAACTGCAAGGCGCACTGCCGTGCGCCCCTACACCCCTCTCCCACAGCGTGGGGGGGGGGGGGGGGGGGGGGGCAATACGGAGGGGGATACTGTCTAATATCTATCGTGCGCTCAGCGTTCGTGAATTGCCCCCCTCCTTGAGTTTCCCCCCGCTTCGCGAGGGGAACCGAAGAGGTGCGGCTTGGCTCCCCCTGCTTCGCGAGGGGAACCGAAGGGGCGCGGTTCCCCCTGCGAGCAGGGGGAACCTTAAGGAGGGGGTTCTCGCTTATCCGTGCCTTGACAAACTTTGGCTCAGCGATTGGTATCACACGAGCGGAGGGAGGTACTTGCTGTTATGATGGACGCATTTCAGATTCAGGAAGCGTGGAAACAGTTTAAGGTCTACGGCGACCTGCAGGCGCGCGAGCAGCTGATTCGCCAGTACGCGCACTTGGTCAAGCTCACGGTCGCCCGTGTCGTGCCCTACCCCCCCAACGGCATGGAGTGGGAAGACCTCTACAGCTACGGCGTGATGGGGCTAATCCGCGCTGTAGACATGTTTGACCCCACGCGCAATGTGAAGTTTGAGACTTATGCGATTGCGCTCATTCGCGGTGCGGTGCTGGAGGCGTTGCGTACGGAAGACTGGGTGCCTCGCTCCGCACGGGACAAACTGCGCCAGCTGGAGCGCGTGTGGGTGCGACTGGAGGCGAGCCTTGGGCGACCACCCACCGACGAGGAAGCCGCCGAGGCGCTGGGCATCTCCGTCCACGATTACCGCCAATTGCTCATCGACTACGCCCGCACAAACACCGTCTCGCTGGAGGCATGCCTGGTTAACGGCGACGACGAGGAGAACAATAACTTGCTGGAGACTCTCGCCGACGCCGAAGACCCCTACGAAGAGTTGCTGGAACGCGAGCGAACCCGCGCGCTCACACACGCCATCGAAAACCTCGCCGAGCGTGAGCGACAGGTTATCCAGCTCTACTACTACGAGGGGCTAACCTTCAAGGAGATTGGGCAGGTGATGAACATCTCCGAGTCGCGCGTGTATCAAATTCATACCCGCGCGCTGGCGCGCTTGCGCGAGCAGCTGTGCGGCTCGGTCGTAGACCCCGACGCCCACGAATAGCAAAAACGCCCCCGTGTGTGGAATAACACCCCCACGAGGGAAGCATGCAATCCTGCAAGCCTTTCGTGGGGACGCTGTGCAGTCTGACGCGCCCATTCGTGGCGGTGTTCGTGCTGCAACTGATTGCGCTGCGCTGGGGCATGGGCGTCCCGCTTACGCCGACGCTCTATCTGCAGTCGCTGGCGATCGCGCTCGGCGTTGTGGGCGTGATCGGTGCGCTGCTCTATCGCGTTAACTGCCGCGCCTACGACGCCGCAAAACTGCAACACACGCAACTGCTGCGCCTGCAGCACGCGATTGAATCCGCGCCCGCCGCCGTGTTCATCACCGACCCCGAGCAGCGCATTGTGTATGTGAACCCCGCCTTCGCGGAACTCACAGGCTATACCCCCGACGAAGCCATCGGGCAGCGACCCAGCATCCTCAAAAGCGGACTGATGCCCGAAGCGTTTTATGCAGAGCTGCTCGCCGCGCTACAACGGGGCGAGCGATTCCACGGCAGAGTGCTGAACCGCAAAAAGGGCGTCGCGATGAAGACCCCCGACAACGGCGTGGAGTTCAGCCCCGAAACACACTACTGGGCAGAGGCGGTGATTGCGCCCATTCACGATGACTCGGGCGCGCTGTTGGGCTATCTCAGCATCCAGACCGACATCACGGAGCAGGTGCTGCGCGAGCAGGCGGAGGCGCGTCGGCAGGAGCTGCACGCGCTGCTGACGCAACTCGCGTTGACGCTGCAGTTAGACGCGCCGCTGGGCGAACGCCTCCCCCACCTGCTGGACGCGCTGATTCAACGCGGCGTGCTGGGCGCAGGCAGTACTCTGGCGTTCTGGGAGCGCGACGACGAAACGCTTCGCCTACATTCGGCTGCGGGCGCACTGCACAGCTACTTCCAGCAGGGCTGGCGCACGCTTACCGCCAGCGAATGGGACTATACGACGCCGCACCCGATGCAACTCTCGATTCAGGGACGCACGCTCAACGCCGTCGCTGTGCCCGTGCGCTGGATGAACCAGTCGCTGGGGCTGATGATACTTGTGTGCGAACGCTGTCGACCCGATCAAACGGGCTTAGACTCTGCCCTGCGCGAGTTCCTGTCGGATCTGGGCGAATTGCTAGCGATGGCGCTCATGCGCGAACGCTCGCGCCAAGCGCTACTCAACGCCAAAGCCGAAGCGGAACGACTCGCCCAAGCGCGCACAGAGTTCCTCGCCAACATGAGCCACGAAATCCGCACCCCCATGAACGGCGTGCTGGGCATGCTGAACCTGCTCAAGGACACCCCGCTCACCGACGAGCAGCGCGACCTGCTCCAGACCGCCGAGACCAGTGCGCAGCACCTGCTGGAGATCCTGAACGACATCCTGAACCTCGCCAAAATCGAAGCGGGGCAGATGAAGCTGGAACGCACGCCGACCGACCTCAAGCGGCTGGTGCGCGAGACCTGCGAGATGGTGCGTCCACAAGCGCGACTCAAGGGCATCCTGCTGCGCGAGGAGCTGCCCACTGACGAACTCTACGCGCTGGCAGACCCGACGCGCCTGCGCCAAATCCTGCTGAACCTGCTCAGCAACGCCATCAAGTTCACCGAGCGCGGCGAGGTCGTCGCGCGGCTCATTCGGCGCGAGGCGTCCGCAGAAAACGAACACGTCCTGCGCTTCGAGGTACAAGACACGGGCATCGGCATCCCGCCCGGCAAGCAGCAGCAGATTTTCGAGCCGTTCCGTCAGGCGGACGGCTCCACCACGCGCAAGTACGGCGGCACAGGGCTGGGGCTGGCGATTAGCAAGAAGCTCGTGGAGCTAATGGGCGGGCGGATGGGCGTCGTCAGCCAAGTAGGCGAAGGCTCGACCTTCTGGTTCGAGGTCAGCCTGCCCGCCTGCGACGCGCCCGCGCATGTGCGCCTGGAGCAGCAACTCCGCGCCGCCGAGCAGACGCCGCTCACGGGGCTGCGCGTGCTGGTCGCCGAAGACAACTTCGTCAACCAGAAGGTCATCCGTCGCACGCTGGAGAAGTGGGGCGTGGAGGTGCAGATTGCCAACAACGGGCGCGAGGTTCTGGAGTGGCTCTCGCGCGAGCCGTTCCATCTGGTGCTGATGGACTGCCAGATGCCCGAAATGGACGGCTACGAGGCGACGCGCCGTATCCGCGCCTACGAGCAACCGCGCGGACTGCACATGCCCATCATTGCACTGACCGCCAACGCGCTGGAAGGCGACCGCGAGAAGTGCCTCGAATGCGGGATGGACGACTACCTCACCAAGCCTGTCAATCCAGACCTGCTGTGGGAGAAACTGGTGCAGTGGGGGATCCCACGCCTTGAGCAAAGCAGACAGGTCGCATAAAGTCGCCACAAGGCAAATTGATGTCGCCTAAGCGGCAGTTTGCGCTTCTCCCCATCGGCTATACTTAACCGCGCTATGTGCGGCATTTCTCTCCCGCAAGGGCAGTCGACGCCAGCGGGCGTGCTCCACGACCCGCGCGAGACGCGCCTGCGCAATGTGCGCCAACTCACTTTCGGTGGCGAGAATGCCGAAGCCTATTTCTCCTTTGACGGCAAAAAGCTTATCTTTCAAAGCACGCGCCCGCCGTTTAAGGCAGACCAGATATTCACGATGAATATCGACGGCACCGATGTGCGCTTGGTCTCCACAGGTAAGGGGCGCTGTACCTGTGGCTTCTGGTCGCCCGACGGCAAGAAGATACTCTACAGCTCCACCGACTGGTACAGCGACGAGCCACCGCCCCCGCCCGACCGCTCGCAAGGGTATGTGTGGGGGCTGTTTCCGTATCGCCTCTATATGGCGAACGCCGACGGCTCCGACCGCGTCGCACTCACCGATGACGACGCCTACAACGCCGAAGGCTCGTTCCATCCGCGTGGCGACCGCGTGCTGTTCACGACCACGCGCTGGGGCAATATCGACCTCGCCGAGTTGAACCTGCGCACCAAGCGTATCCGACGCCTGACCACCGAAATCGGCTACAACGGCGGACCATTCTACTCGTGGGACGGTCGCTACATCGTCTACCGCGCCTACCACCCGAAAACAGAGGAGGAAATCAAAGAGTTCCAAGACCTGTTGCGCAAGCGGCTGGTGCGACCCAATAAACTGGAACTGTGGGTGATGACCGCTGACGGTAAGCGCAAATGGCAAGTGAGTCGATTGGGCGGGGCGAACTTTGCACCTTTCATGAAGCCCGGCAACCGCCAGATTATTTTCTCCAGCAATCACCACGACCCGCACGGGCGCGAGTTTGACCTGTTTTTGATCAACCTCGACGGAACAGGCGTCGAGCGGATTACCTACACGGGCGATTTTGATGGCTTCCCGATGTTCTCGCGGGATGGCAAGAAGCTCGTATGGGCGTCGAACCGCACCGCCAAATCGCGCGGTGAGACGAACATCTACATTGCGGATTGGGTCGAGTGAATGGTGCGCCCCGCCCTGCTGACGCTGCTGAGCGAACAGCTGTTTACTGCTCTGCCTCCCGCTTGCACCCTGCAGGAAAGGGGGCGGGGCGCGATTAACCCCTTACTCACGCTGCGCGTGGCAACTCCATTGCTTCGCCAAAGCCCTGCGCAGGCGACGAGCCGTTCTCGCCCAGCTTGAACCGCTGAATCTGCGCGATCAAGCCGCGCACCGACTCGCCCATCTGCGCCATCTCGGCGTTCAATTGCTGAATCTCCGACACTTGCTGCTGCACCGACGCCGACACCTGCTGCGAACCCGCAGCCACCTGCTGCGACACCGACGCTGTCTGCGACAGCACCCCAGCCAGACTGTCCACCGACGCCGACACCTGCTGCGTGCTCGCGCTCGACTGCTGCGCAATCGCCGCAATCTGCTGCAACGCCGTAGAGGTCATCTCCGTGCTGGCAAGCATCTCTTCGGCAGCAGCGCTCGACTGCTCCGCTATCGCCGCAATCTGCTCAATCTCCTGCAGGGTGGAGTCGGCGGTCTGCTCCACATGGCGCATCGACTCTGCCGAACGCGCCACCTGTTGCGCAATCGTCTCCACCGACTGGATAATCGCGCCCAAGCCTTGCGCCACTTCGGTGGAGACCTGTGCGCCCTGTTGCACGGCGTCGAGGCTCTGCTCCATCGCCTGCACGGTCTGCTCGGTCTTGGTCAGCACCTGCTGAATGATGGACTGGATTTCGCGCGTGGCGTTCGCGCTGCGCTCCGCCAGACGGCGCACCTCTTCGGCGACGACCGCAAACCCGCGTCCCGCCTCGCCCGCGCGCGCCGCTTCAATCGCCGCGTTCAAGGCAAGCAGGTTCGTCTGGCGGGCAATCTCCTCAATCGTCTGCAAAATCCCGCCGATGGAGGCGGACATCTGCGCCAGTTCCTGCAGTTCGCGGGCGACCTGTCGGGTCTGCTGGTCGATGCTGGTCATCACGATCTGGGAGAGTTGGAGGGCGTTGCGTCCCTGTTCGGCGACTTGGGTCGCGTGTGTGGCGGACTGCTGGGCTTGTTGAAGTTGGTCGAAGGTCTGGCGGATGCTTGTGGCGATGGCGTTCATCTTCTCGACGCCCGTGCTGGCGGCTTGCGCGGTCTGTTCGGCGCCTTGGGCGACCTCGCGCACGACGCGGGCGACCTCGTTCATTTGTCGGACGCCGTTTTCGGAGGCGTGTGCGGTTTGCTGGGCGCCGCGGGCGACCTCTTGGGCGGCTTGCTGGAGCTGGGTGAGGGTGTAGTTGGCGTTTTGGGCTTCTGTGGCGATGCGGCTCACCCCACGCGCGGACTCATCGACTGCCGCGCCTGCTTGACTGATGCCGTGAGCGACCTGCTCAAAGCGGCTGACGACAGCGTTCACTTGGCTGGCGACCTGTCCTGCGGTGGCGTTGGCTTGCGCGAGGACCTCACGCAGGGCGCGGACGGCGTTGTTGATGCTCTGGGCAAGGGTTCCCATCTCATCCTTGCCCGACACGGGCACTTGGACGGTGAGGTCGCCATGTGCGATTTGTTGGGCAGCTTGCTGCGTCGCCCGCACTGTGCGGATAATCTGCCGCGCAATCAGCGCGCTGAAGGCTATCAGCACAGCAAGAGTGAACAGGAAGACTATCAGCATGACCTTGTTCCGTGCCTTAATAGCGCCAATAGCCGATTGCTCCGTGTTTTGCGCACGCTCCTTTAGTCGGGCGATGCTTCTCTCGTACAGTGGTTCAGTGGCGTCGATAGCTGCCAATATCTCTTTCACGACCTTCGGGTCTGTGACCGCCTTCCAGTCGTTGCGTTCGAAGGCAGGCTCGAACTTCGTCTCCAGAAGTTGCAGATAACGCTTCACCTCTGGCGTCTCAAAGGGCAGCATGCCATAGACTTCTGTCTCTGGCTGCCACTTCTCAACGATCTTGGTGAATGCTTCGCGTTGCGCTTTGTATTTTGTATAGAGCCGACGCGCGTGATCGTAATCCCCGATAGCGACATCATTCACTATCTTGCGATAGAACCAATCGACCATCAGTAGATTACCGTCAGGCGGCAACACGTCAGCAACAGCGTCTTGAGCCTTAAAGATAGATACATACAGCGGACCTCCGATTTTCACGGTCTCCAGCGTCGTGTAAGCCACCCATCCGAACAGGCTGATACCGACTACACCAGCGCCGACAATCAATCCCATCTTCGCCTTCAGGCTGATGTTGTTTAGCCAACTCATCGTCTGCCTCCTGTTGTATAGCGGGGCTATATTTATATTGTCGGCGTGGAGTGTAGGGGGCTGGAGTCGGCTGCAAATCCTCTTCCGCCTCGCCGCGAGTCTATCCCCTGCGGACGCGAGTCTATTCCATGCGCTCACGAGTCTATCCCCTGCGGATGCGAGTCTATTCCATGCGCTCACGAGTCTATCCCCTGCGGACGCGAGTCTATTCCATGCGCTCACGAGTCAATCCCCTGCGGACGCGAGTCTATTCAGTTCGGGCGCGAGTCTGTTCCCCATCACAGGCGGCTCGATACCAATCGCTGAGCCAAAGTTCATAATTCCCCCCTCCGTGAGGTTCCCCTCGCGAAGCGGGGGAACCGCGCCACGCGCCCACTCGGTTCCCCCTGCCCGCAGGGGGGAACCTTAGGGAGGAGGTCGTCTTTACACTTAATTTTTGCGAACTCTGGCTGCGCAATTGGCATTAGCGGGAATTGGGCGCGTGGTGGCGTATCTTCAGAACATGATGACGCGACCGCAGGCGGAGCAGGCTCAAGAAACGCAGGCGCGGTCGGCTCGCGTGCGTCCCCGCGCCCTCGCGCTCGGACTTGCGCTGATGGCGTGCAACATCTACTGGATTACGGTCATCGAGGTACGCTGGTACACGCTGGACATCACCAGCCTGCCGATTTTCATCACGCCGATTTTCACGCTGTTTGTGGTCGCGCTGCTGAACTGGCTGCTGCGGCTGTATCGCGGGGCGACGCTCTTCACGGGCGCGGAGCTGACGGTGGTCTACATCATTATGGTCACGGGCGCGGTGTTCGCGGGGCACGATATGCTGCAGAACCTATTCGGCACGATTGCCTACCTGCAGCGGCACGGTACGCCCGAAACGGGCTGGCGCGAGCGGTTTTTTGCCTATGTGCCCCGTGCGCTCTTCGTGTGGGACGAGGACGCCGTGCGCGCCTACTACAACGGGGGCGTCTCGCCGTACCGCTGGGACTGGCTGCTGCTGTGGGCGAAGCCGCTCGCGCTCTGGGCAGGGCTAATCCTGACGCTCGTGCTGATGTGCCTATGCCTGAACTACCTGGTGCTGAAGCCGTGGAGCAGGGCGAGAAGTTGGCGTTCCCGCTGATTCAGCTCCCGTTGGCGATGGCGGAGCCATCGGGCGCGTTCTGGCTCTCGCGGGCGATGTGGGCGGGGTTTGCTGTCGCGCTCTCGATTAGCGGGCTGAACGGGCTGCATGTGCTGTTCCCGTCTATGCCGCATGTGGAGTGGATTAAGCAATACAACATCGGTCAGTTTCTGACCACTCGCCCGTGGAGCGCGGCGGCGCCGTTCAACATGTCGGCGTACCCGTTCGCGGTGGGGCTGGCGTATCTGATGCCTGCGGACTTGGCGTTTTCGGCGTGGTTTTTCATGCTGGCGCGCAAGGGGTTTCAGGTGCTTGGGGCGGTGATGGGCTGGGACGCGGCGGCGGGGCGCGGGTTCCCGTTTCTGAACGAGCAGGCGGCGGGCGCGTGGCTGATGCTGGGGCTGATGCTGCTGTGGGGTGCGCGGGCGACCTTTCGCGAAGCGTGGCGCGCCGCGTGGACGCCCGACCACCCCGAACGCACGCTCTATCGACTCAGTTGGCTGGGGCTGGGCGGTGGGGTGGTGGTGCTTGCGCTCTATAATGCGCTGCTGCTGCGGATGGACTTCTGGGTCGCCGCGCTCTTTTTCGGGATTTACTTCCTGCTTGCGCTCACAATCACGCGCGTGCGGGCGGAGCTGGGCGCGCCGCACGAGATTTACTTCGTGAACCCGCAGCGCATCATGTTCGATGTGTTCACCCTGCGCGGGCTGGGCGTGGACAACCTGACCGTGCTGCAGTCGCTCTATTGGTTCAATCGCGGCTACCGCTGCCACCCGATGCCGAACCAGTTGGAGGCGTTGCGCATGGGGCAGCAGTACGCACTGTCGCCGCTGTGGCTGGGCGGGCTGATTCTTATTGTGTCCGCGCTGGCGTTCGTGCTGGTGTGCTGGGCGAACCTGCATGTGACCTATCGGTACGGGGCGGAAGGCGCGTGTCAGGGCTTCAAGTTCTGGCTGGGGCAGGAGTCGTTCAGTCGGCTCAACAGCTGGCTGACCGACGAGCCGTTGCGCCACCCCGACCGCTGGTACTACTTGGCGGGCGGCGCGCTGGTGGTGCTGTCGCTCAAGGGGCTGCGGAGTCTGCTGCCTGCCTTCCCGCTGCATCCGACGGGTTACGCGCTCGGCGTCAGCTTCGCGGTGGACTACTTCTGGTTCCCTTTCCTGCTGGGGTGGCTGCTGAAGGTGTGCTTGTTGCGCTTTGGGGGCTGGCATGTGCATCGGCAGGGGCTACAGTTCGCGCTGGGGCTGATTCTGGGCGACTTCACGATGGGGTCAATCTGGTCGCTGATCACACTGGCGTTCGAAGTGCCGACTTATCGGATTTATATTTGAGTCGTGCCGTTCCGTATGGTTGAGGTATAATCGGCGCAGGTGAGTGCATGGCGAATCCGTTTCCAGGCATGAACCCCTACCTCGAAGACCGCGCGCTGTGGAACGATTTCCACGCGCGATTGGCGGTCTATATCAGCAACCAGTTGCAGCCACAACTGCGCCCGCGCTATGTGGCGAGCGTCGAAGAGCGCGTCTACTTGGAGTTCGTTAGGCGCGAGATTATTCCTGATGTCCTCATTCTTCGCCGTAAGCCTGCAGACCGCGATAAAGGCGTCGCCGTGCTGGAACCCGAATACGACGCGCCCGTCGTTCTCCGACTGGTAGAGACGCCCCGAACCGAACACGCTGTGCATATCTACGACCGCGAGGACGAGATGCGCCTTGTGACCGTGATTGAAATCCTCAGCCCCTCAAACAAAGACCCACGCTCTGAGGGACGCACTCTCTACCTGCGCAAGCAGCGCGAAGTCCTGCACAGCGCAGTGAACTTGGTGGAGATTGACCTGCTGCGCGGCGGCGAATACACCCTCGCTGCCCCGCTGGAGCTGCTCCAAGCCGAAGTGCCCAACGGCTGGCACTACCTGATTAGCATCCACACCTTTGACGATCCTGCGCAGTTTTATGTGTATCCGCGCACGGTACGCGAGCGGTTGCCCGTGATTCCCATCCCGCTGTTGCCTGACGATAAGCCTGCAAAGCTGGATGTGCAGGCAGTGGTGGAGCAGTGTTATGTGGACGGGGCGTATGAGGCGCGTGTGGACTACCGCCGCGACCCACCGCCGCCCGCCTTCAGTGAGGACGACGCGCGTTGGATAGACGCCCTGCTGCGGGAGAAGGGGGTGCGTTTAGAGGCTTGAAATCGGTCGTGAGCAGCGGAAAGTCAATCGTGTCCTGAAACGCCGCTGCAAACGCTTGCTGCGCCTCGTCCAGGCGTTGGAGCGACGCCTCACTGTATTCAGGGAAACGAGCGTGCACCACCAGCAGCGTCTCGCCGCTCTCTGGGTCGGTATATGGCTCCAGCGAGAGCGCAGCGTCGGGCAGCATCTGGCGCACACGCTCCAGCGCGGGCGCAAGGCGCGAAGCCCATGCGGAACCGCTCTGCAACAGCTCCGCCACAGTGTCTTTGTGCGGAACCGCAACGCCGAGCCGTTGAATTGTCTGGACAACCTCGCCGACTGTGGTCTGCTGCTTGGCTGTGAGTTTGGGCATACGCGCAGTATACCCAAACATCGCCTTGCCGCATGCTTGAGGTATAATCGGCGTAGGTGAGCGCATGGCGAACCCGTTTCCAGGCATGAACCCCTACCTCGAAGACCGCGCGCTGTGGAACGATGTCCACCACAGCGTGATTACCTATATCCGCAACGCGCTCCAGCCACAGATACGCCCCCGCTACATTGCCGCGATTGAGGAGCGCGTCTACTTGGAGTTCGCTGCCCGCGACATTATCCCCGATGTTGCTGTCCTTCGTCGCAAGCCGCCTTATCCCGACAAGGGCGTCGCCGTGCTGGAACCCGAATGCGACGCGCCTGTCGTCCTCCACACGAATATCATCCCGCACACGGAGGGGTTCATTCAAATCCTTGATCGCGAGAACGAAATGCGCCTCGTGACGGTCATCGAGGTACTCAGTCCATCCAACAAGGAGGTGCGCTCGGAAGGGCGCACTCTCTACCTGCGCAAGCAGCGCGAAGTCCTGCACAGCGCAGTGAACTTGGTGGAGATTGACCTGCTACGCGGCGGCGAATACACCCTCGCTGCCCCACTGGAGCTGCTCCAAGCCGAAGTGCCCAACGGCTGGCACTACCTAATCAGCATCCACGCCTACTATGACCCTGCGCAGTTTTATGTGTACCCGCGCACGGTGCGCGAGCGGTTGCCCGTGATTCCCATCCCGCTGTTGCCTGACGATAAGCCTGCAAAGCTGGATGTGCAGGCAGTGGTGGAGCAGTGTTATGTGGACGGGGCGTATGAGGCGCGTGTGGACTACCGCCGCGACCCACCGCCGCCCGCCTTCAGTGAGGACGACGCGCGTTGGATAGACGCCCTGCTGCGGGAGAAGGGGATGCGGTAACGGCGGCGCATGCGGTATAATACGCTTGTCATGCCCAAAGTGTCCATCTCGGAAGCGGCGCGCCGACTCGACACGACCGAAGAGGTCATCCGCGAGTGGATTCGGCTGGGACTCCTCGATGTGGAGCCGCCCCCCGCCAAGCCCCGTCGCACCAGAGAGCTCAACCTCGCCTTTCAGCCCACAAGCGCCGTTCCAGAACCGAAAGTGGATCTGGAGCAACTCTACGAAGTCGCCGAGAGGGAAGGATGGCTTCTGTTGAGCCTGGAAGCGTGGGATGCGGCAGATTCTGAACCCTAACTATCAGCCAGGAGATGTCGTCATAACCGAGTTCCCCTACTCTGAAGGGAGGGGATCGAAACTTCGTCCCGTGCTGGTGGTTAGCCGACCAGAGTTTCCCAGTTGCGCGAACACAGTGATTGTGCTTGAGATCACTTCAAGCCCTCGTGCAACCTGCGAAACGGATGTCGCCATCATCGAGTGGGAAGCGGCGGGCTTAGAGAAGCCCTCAATCGTGCGGTGCTTTCCAGCAACGGTTCATGTTAGGCGCATCCAGCGAAAAATCGGTACCCTTACCCTACAAGACTGGCAGGAGGTCTGCGAGGCGATGCGCCGCGCGATTGCCTGCTTTACGGGTACAATTCCCCCGCCATGAGCGCAGTAGATGCCGTGATTCGCGCCCCTGCTGAGGTGCGCTGCAAAGACGAGCTGGAGCGTCTGCATGCATGGGACACTTTCCCCAAGCCGACTGGCTGGCGACTGTCGCCCCGCGCCGTCGAGAAGTTCATCATGGGCGACCCCGACCTAAACATCCGCCCGAAGTATATCGGCGACCGCGACCGTATCCAAGTCGCTATCGCCACCCTCGCCAGCGACCGCGCCCTGCTGCTGGTCGGCGAGCCGGGCACCGCCAAGTCGTGGGTGTCGGAACACCTCAGCGCCGCCATCTGCGGCAACTCGCAACTCACCGTGCAGGGCACGGCAGGCACCACCGAAGACCAAATCAAATACTCGTGGAACTACGCCCTGCTGATGGCGGAGGGACCCACCGACCGTTCCCTCGTGCCCAGCCCCGTGCTGACCGCGATGCGCACAGGCGCCATCGCCCGCTTCGAAGAAATCACCCGCTGCGCCTCCGAAGTGCAGGACGCGCTGATCTCCATCCTCTCGGAGAAGGCGATTGCGATACCCGAACTGGAGCGCATCGAGTACGCCCGCCGCGGGTTCAACATCATCGCCACTGCCAACACGCGCGATCGCGGGGTGAACGAGATGTCGTCCGCGCTGAAGCGACGCTTCAACTTCGTGGAGCTACCCGTGCTAAGCGACCTGCAGCAGGAGATGGCGGTCGTGCGCCAGCGCACCCAAGAGATGCTTGCCGACCACGCCGTGCAAGCCGACCTGCCCGACGAACTCATCGAGACGCTGGTGACGGTGTTCCAAGAGCTGCGGCAGGGGCAGACGCTGGACGGCGAGCAGAAGGTGAAGTCGCCCTCCACCGTGATGAGTACCGCCGAGGCGGTCAGCGTGCTGTTTGGCGGCTGCCTGCTGGCGACCCACTTCGGCGAGGGCGTCGTGAACGGGCAGCATGTGATGCGCCTGCTGGTGGGCGCCATCGCCAAAGAGGACAAAAGCGACCTCGAGGCGTTGACCGAGTATCTGGAGACGGTCGCCAAGAAGCGCGAGGGACGGGTATGGCGCGAGTTGCAGGAGACGCAGCGCTGGCTGAAGTCGCTGTAGAATCGCCCGCTGTGCGCATTCGCGGGGTGCATGTGGTTCCCGTGCGCCACCACTCGCCCGCGATTGCCCGCGCGACGGCGGCGGTCATCCGCGCCGTGCGCCCGCGCTTGGTGCTGATTGAAGGACCCGACGACGCGAACCACCTGATTGACGCGCTGACCGCGCCCGATGCCGTCGCGCCGTTCGCGCTGCTGGCGTACCGCCCACCCGAAATCAAGCAGGCGACCGCCGACGCCGCGCCGCAGGTGGTGTTCTACCCGTTCTGCGACTACTCGCCTGAGCTGGTCGCGCTGCGCACGGCGCGCGAGCTGGGCATCGAGGCGCGCTTTTGCGACATCCCCGCCCGCGCGTCGCTGGAGGCGCGGGAGCCTGACGAGCAGACCCCGCCCGACGCCGACGACGCCGCCCCCCACGACCCCACCGCCGACGCCCCAGAGCCGTCGCTGTACGACATCGTTGCCCAGCGACTGGGCTTCCAGAGCCACGAGGAGTGGTGGGAGTGCCTGTATGAGAGCTGTCTGCGCGACCCCGCGCGCCTGCTGCAACTCACGCAAGAGTGGGGCGAGCTGGTGGTGCAGGCGGGCGGCATCGACGACTACAACGCGCTGCGCAACGCCTACATGTGGCGCCATGTAGAGCAGTCGGGCGTCCCGCCAGAGCGCATCGTGCTGGTGGTGGGCGCGGCGCACGCGGCGGCGTTCGCCCAACCCGATTTCCGCGCCGAGTACGACCCGAATCACCCGCTGCTGCAGGCGCGCCCCGCCGAGTTCGTCATCACACCGTATTCGTTCCCGCGCCTGTCGGAGCAACTCGGCTACGGCGCAGGCAACCGCGCGCCGCAGTTCTACCAAGACGCTTGGGAGCTGGGCGGGCTGGAGAACGCGACGCTGGCGACGCTGACGCGCCTTGTGAACGCGATGAAGCTGCAGGGCGATGTCGCCTCGCACGCCGACGCCATCGAAGCGTTCCGCCTCGCCAAGCAACTCGCCGCGCTGCGCGGCAAGCCCGAACCTGGCTACGACGAGACCATCGACGCGGCGATTGCCGCCTTCGGACGCGGGAACGCCGAGCGCGTGCAGGCGCCCCTCAAACGGCTGCTGATTGGCGAGCGCGTCGGGAGCGTCTCGCCCGCCGCCATCCAGCCGCCCATCCAAGCCGAGTTCTACCGCCTCACGCACGAGCTGCGCATCCCCGTCAAAGACGACCCGACCGACCTGCGCCTGAACCTCGCCGAGCCGCACGCCGTGCAGCAGTCCATCTTCCTGCATCGGCTGCTGGTCGCCAAAATTCCGTTCGCCGACCTGATTTCGGGCGAGGCGGCGACCTATCGGCAGCTGGCGCGCCTGCAGGAGAAGTGGCGGCTGCAGTGGACGCCACTGACCGATGTCGCGCTGGTGGAGGCGACGATTTACGGCAACACGCTGCGCGAGGTCGCCACACGCCGTATTGCCCCACGCCTGCAGCAGCGCGACTCGCTGGCGCAAGTGAGCGCGGCTGCGCTGGAAGCCGTGCTGTGCGAGCTGCCCGAGCTGTACGACGACGCGCTGCGTGCGCTGGACGAGGCGTCCGTGCGGGACGGCGACTTTGCCAGCCTCGCCCGCGCCGCCTACCAACTCGCAGGGCTAATCGAGTACGGCGCAGCGCGCGCCGTGCAACAGGCGATGTTCGAACCGCTGCTGCAGCGCGTCTACACCCGCGCCTGCCTGCACCTGCTGCCCGCCGCCGACTGCGGCGACGACGAGGCGCGACAGGTCGGCGAGGGCATGCAACTCCTGCACGAACTCGCGCACAAACTGCCCTACTTGGAGAGCGCACTGTGGCTGGAGAACCTGCGTGAGACCGCGCTGAGCGAGCGGGCGCATGCGTATGTGGCGGGGCTGGGCTTGGGGCTGCTGGGGTTCGTGCGCACGGAGGACGAGGCGCTGTGGCGGCGGGCGCGGCGGTTCCTCTCGCCTGCCACGCCCCCCGAACAGGCAGCCGCGTTTCTGGAGGGACTGCTGATGTCGCAAGGGGGCGCAGCGTCCCGTTCGCGCCCCTTCGTGCAGGCGATGCACGAGTTTGTGATGAGCCTGCCCGACGAGCTGTTCATCCAGTCGTTGCCGATGCTGCGCCGCGCGTTCAGCCGCCTCTCGCAGCACGACATCCACTACCTGACCGACACGCTGCTGCGCATCTTGGAAGCCGACGCGCCGCCCGCCGCGCCCCAATCCCCCGACGCCGCCCTCTCGCGCGAGCAGGTCGTCGCAGTGTGGGCGCAACTCGCGTGGCTGACCGACTCCCCCGCGCCCGCGTAGAGTTCCCCGCGCGTCGCGTACTGTTGCACAGCGTTCGCGTACTGTTCCCCGCGCGTCGCGTACTGTTCTCCGCGCATCGCGTACTGTTGCACAGCGTTCGCGTACTGTTCTCCGCGCATCGCGTACTGTTGCACAGCGTTCGCGTACTGTTCTCCGCGCATCGCGTACTGTTGCACAGCGTTCGCGTACAGTTCCCCGCGCGTCGCGTACTGTTCTCCGCGCATCGCGTACTGTTGCACAGCGTTCGCGTACAGTTCCCCGTGCTGTGGCGGGTACAATAAGGCGACTGGAGGCGACTACCGATGAAGATGCCCAAGTTTCCTGGCGGCGGGTCGATGCGCCAGATGATGGAGCAAGCGCAGCGCATGATGGAGGAGGCGCAGCGCTTCGAGGAGGAGATGGACGCCCTGCAGGTGCAAGCGACTGCGGGCGGCGGCGTGGTCAAGGCGACGGTGAACGGCAAGGGCGTGCTGATGGCGCTGAAGATTGCCCCCGAAGTGATTGACCCGACCGACCCCGAGATGTTGCAAGACCTGATTGTGAGCGCGGTGCGCGAGGCGCAGACGCAAGCCGAGAACATCCGCGCCGAGCGCATGAGCCAACTCACGGGCGGGCTGGGACTGGACAAACTCGGGCTGCCGTTTTAGCCGATGCTGTTCCCCCCTGCCTTGCGCCAGCTGATGCAGCAGCTGGAGCGGTTGCCAGGCGTCGGGGCGCGTTCCGCGCAGCGATTGGCGTTATATCTGATGCGCCGTCCCGAAGAGGAGGTGCGCCGCCTCGCCGAGAGCCTCGTGCAGGCGCGCGAGCGCACCCGCCTGTGCCAGCGGTGCTTTTTCCTCAGCGAGGGCGACCTGTGCGAGCTGTGCAGCGACCCGTCGCGCGAGGCAGACCTCATCTGCGTCGTCGCCGACCCGCGTGATGTAGTCGCCCTCGAACGGCTGGAGCAGTATCGCGGGCTGTACCATGTGCTGCACGGTCTGATCTCGCCTGCGGAGGGCGTGCAGCCCGAAGACCTGAAGCTGCGCGAGTTGATGGAGCGCGTGCGCACCGAATCGCCCCGCGAGGTCATCTTGGCGACCCCCGCGAATGTGGAGGGCGACGCGACCGCGCTGTATCTGGCGCGGCAGTTGAAGCCGCTGGGCGTGCGCGTGACCCGCATCGCCTACGGCATGCCCGTCGGCGGCGAGCTGGACTACGCCGACGCTGCAACGCTGGGGTATGCACTGAGTGGCAGGCAGGAGATGTAGTATGCCCCCAATTGACGAAATCATCTCCCGCTTGGAGCAACTCTATGGCGTGCCTGAGTGGAAGCCGCGCCAGAACCCCCTCGACGAACTCATCCACTGCATCCTGTCGCAGCACACCTCCGATGCGAACTCGTTTCGCGCCTATCGGCTGATGCGCGAGCGATACCCCACTTGGGAGGCGGTTGCCAACGCGCCCGTTGAGGAGTTAGCCGCGACCATCCGTTCGGGCGGGCTGGCGAACCAGAAAGCGCCGCGCATCCAAGCTGTGCTACGCGCCATCAAAGACGCCCGCGGCGACTACACGCTGGACTGGCTGCGCGACCTGCCCACTCCTGACGCCCGCCAGTTCCTGCTGGGCTTGCCTGGGATTGGACCCAAGTGCGCGGCGATTGTGCTGTGCTTTGCGCTGGGGCGACCCGTGATTCCCGTCGATACGCATGTGTTTCGCGTCTCGTGGCGGCTGGGACTGATTCCCAAGTCGCTGGGCGAAGCGAAGGCGCACGACGCGCTGGAAGCCATCATCCCTGAGCCGCTGGTGTACCGCTTCCATGTTGCCTTGATACGGCACGGGCGCGCGGTCTGCAAGGCGCAGAATCCCCGCTGTGCGCAGTGCCCGCTGCAAGACCTATGCGCCTATCGGCAAGCGACAGCGGGAGAAGCCTCGAAATAGCATGCGGAGTGGGGAGTGCGCCTCACGCGCGACTCGCGACGGATTGTTGACCTCGTCGCGGTCGGCGTCCAACTGGGCGCAGGCAAGCAGACGGACGAGACAGGCGAAGCGTCCTATGCCGTGCGCATCCAACTGGAACAGGCGACGCGTGGCAATCGCGCTTTGTGGTCGGGATGGGCGTCTACTGGCTGGCGTTGAGCGCGGGCGTCTGGTTCCCGCTGCTTGCGCTGTTGCTCGCGCTCGCCAGTCTGCCCCTGCAGTACGCGCTCTACCAGCGGGCGGTTGCCCTGTGGCGGGACTACACGCCGTTTGTTTGACGCGATGTTCGCCGTACCTTGAGGGTGAATGCTAAGTGCCCTTTGCGTTAGAGACCTCCCCTGCGTGCGAGCAGAGGGCGCAGTGACGCTACGCTGCCAGCCGCTGCAACGCTTCGCGGGCGACGCTATTGTCGGGGTCGTACTCCAGCACCTGCTGGAAGTGCGCTCTGGCTTGCTCAGTGTAGCCCAGTTCGTAATACGTGATGGCGAGGTTGATGTGCGCCTCCACATAGCGCGGGTTGATGCGAATTGCCGCAATGAACTGGTCGATAGCCTCTTCGTTGCGTCCTTGGGCGGTCAGCACGACGCCGAGTCGATTGCGTACATCGGCGTAGTTCGGGCGCGCGTTCAGCACATGGCGGAAGCACGCCTCAGCGGTCTGCAGGTCGCCACGCTGGTGCGCCTCGTCGCCCCACTGAATATACTCGGCGTAGTTGTCCTGTGCGCTCTGCACCATCTGCTCAAACGCCTGCTGCGCACGGGCAAAGTGCGATTCGCGGTGCAATTGCACAGCTTCTGTGAACGCTTCAGGTGAGACTCCCAGTTGCACAGCCCACTGTTGCATCGTGTTTAATCCTTGTTCGCGTGCGCCGCTGGCGTACTGCGTCAGCCCGATCAAGAACCATGCCCGCCCGAAACTGGGGTTCACTTGCGTCGCTTGCTGCAGTGCGCGCTGCGCCTCCTCGTACAGCCCCTGCTTGTACGCCGCATAGCCCGCTTGGAACCACCAGTCGGCGTACTGGGGCACATAGTCGGTCGCGGCAGTGAAATACGCATAGGCGCGCTCCCAGTCGCCTTGATTGATGCGCCTGTAGCCCAACTTCGCGTACGACTCTGCCAGATACACTCGTGCCAGTTTCTGAACCGTCGGGTCGTTGCAGTCCCGCAGTGCTATCTCAAACAGCGGAATCGCGTCGCTGTAGCGCTCCTCCTCAAAGTGTGCCAACGCCGAATCGTAGGTAGGACACTTGCCTAAGCCCATGTATCGCTGTTGGGATGCCATCGAACTTACCTCCAGTCGGGATTATCGGCTATGGCGTGCGCTTCCTTTACCGTGCCTTGCAATTCGTTATTTGGGTCGCTCCACCTCTGGCGGGTAGCCCAGCAGCGGGCGCATCAGGTTGATGGGGAACTGACGCGCGATCTGCTCGTAGCGGACGGCAGCCTCTTCGTAGCGTTGGTGTTCGACGGCGATGCGGTTCTCGCTACCTGTGATTTCGTCCATTAGGCGCACTGCCAGCCAGTCGTTTCGCAAGGTGGGGTCTTGCAGCAGTTGCTCGGCGAGGGCGCGTGCGGCGTCGGGGTTTTGGCGCAGGGCGTCTGCCAGCGTCTGCAGTTGCTCGCGCTGCCGCTGGTTGGCTTGTTGCATCAGTTGCTCCAATTGAGATAGCAGGTTCGCCTTGCGCTGCAGCACATTTTCCAGTTGGGCGCGTCTGAGTTGCACTTCCGCCCATGCTGCACTTAGGGCGCGCTGGCTTGCAAACAGCCCGACGAGAAACAGCGCGGCGCATACGCCCAGCGCGATGAGGAAATAGCGCAGTCGCTGGGCGCGCCGTTGGCGTTCCAGCGCCACTTTGCGCAGCGCGTCGCGCAGGTGCTGCGGGTCGACCCCGATTTCGGCAGCACTGGCTTCCAGCGTCCGTGGGTCGATGGCGTTCTCCTGCTCCTGCTGCAGGCGCACTGCCTCGCGGATGACCTCTTGTGCTTGTTCGGGGGTGAGCTTCTCTTCGTGCATCTTACCAACTCCTGCCTGCGCCACCGCCGCCTGACCGACCGCCGCCGAAACTGCCACCACCCGACGACCAGCCGCCGCCTAAACTGCCGCCTGACGAACGCCCGCCTCCAGATGACCACCCGCCACTGAACAGGTTGCCTGACGCACGCCTGCCTGTTCGTTCCCACCACTCGTCGTCGAACCGCTCGCGCTTGGGCAAGATGCGCTCGCGCTCTTCCGAGAAGTCGCAGCGCGGGTTTTTGCACTGGCGCAGGATGAGTTCCAGCCCTGTGCGCGTATAGGTTGGTTCGCGTACAATCCGTGCCGTCTCCCGCACGGTCATGCCGCCGCACTCTGGGCAGCGACCGTAGGTGTTCAGCAGGGCGACCTTGCGGAAGATTTCGAGCGTCTCGCAGGTATCGCAACGCCACACGAGGTAGTTCACGCTGCCCAGTTGCTCTTCGGTGCGTTGCAGTTCGTCCAGGTAGGCGTCGTCGGCTTGCTCATCCAGCAGGCGCATAGGCTTTTGGCAGATGGGGCATTGCGGTGGTCGCTCGCGCAGGGCGTATGCCAGCAGTCCAATCGCGCTTCCGCCCAGCAGCAGCAGTCCTCCAATCGGCAGCGGATTTGGCGAAGGCGTCGGCTTAGGGGGCGTCTCGTCGTAGCGGGGTCTGTAGGGCATGCGGGGCGGAGTCGGCTCATACGCGCCCGACGCCTGTGCAGCGCGAATCCGCGCGGCAATCGCTTCTACGCCCGCAATAATCCCGCCTGGAATGTCGCCCGCGCGGAATCGCGGCACGACCGCCGTGTCCAGAATCTCGCCTACGATTGCGTCGGGCAGAATTGCTTCCATGCCGTAGCCCGTTTCGATCTCCACGCGCCTGTCGCCCAGCGCAACCAGCATCAACACGCCGTTGTCCGCACCGCGCTTGCCTACACCCCAGCGGTTGAACAGCTCGGTGGCGTACTCTTTGGGGGTTGCGCCCTGCGTGCGTCGCAGGATAACGACGGCGATTTCCGCGCCAGTGTCGCGCTCCAGTTGGTCGATCAGTCGGTTCAGCCGCGCTTTGTGTTCGGGCGACAGCACGCCCGCCATGTCCGCCACCCAGCCCCCATCCGTCGCACGCGGGTTCGGCACACGGTCAATCGGTTGCCCCCAGCCCAGCAGCGCGTGTATTCCAAGAAGCACGCACAACGCCCTGCGTCCCCACAAGTATCGCATCCGTATCTCACCTCTGCGCCCAAATCCCTTAGCAGACGCGCTAACGAATATACCTCAACGGTATCGATTAGCCGCCCAACTCGCGGATGAGCCACTGCGCAAAGTCGGCGTTCACGCTGGCAAGCGGTATCTCGCCCACGAAGTGCGTGTAGTCGATGTGGCGACGGACAACCGCCTCGATCTGTTCGCGCATTCCCGCTCGTGCTTTGACGATTAGCACAGTCTCTGGTTCCTGCTGCACTGTGCCCTCCCACAGATAGGCGCAGGTGATGGGGAACCAGTTCGTGCAGACGGCGATTCGCTCGCGCAGGAGGTCGTGTGCGACCGCCTGCGCCTCGTCGGGCGTGCTGAAGGTCAGGTAGTAGAGCGCGAGCATGGCTATCGTCGATTCGGTCGGCGACCGCGCACCATGCGCTCAATAGCGTCGGGTTCGCGCGGCAAGGCACGGCTGAGATTCTCCACGCCCGTCTCGGTCATCAGGTAGTCGTCTTCAATCCGAATCCCGATGCCCTCCGATGGGATGTACAGCCCTGGCTCGATAGTGAACACCATGCCGGGACGCAGTGGCTGGTTCGGGTCTAAGTCATGCACATCCATGCCCAGCATGTGCGACAGCCCATGCACAAAAAAGCGGTCTAAGGTCTGCTCGTTGCCGTTTTCGTCTTTGGCGCGCAGTTTGTAGTTGCGGAAGAATTCGACCACCTTCTGGTGGAGTTGCGCGAGCGTTATGCCGGGCTTGGCTTCCTTTTCGGCGTACTTGAGCGCATCCAGCACGGCGATGTAGAGTTCGCGCTGGCGTGGGGTGAATTTGCCCGATGCGGGGTAGGTGCGCGTGATGTCGGCGGTGTAGTAGGAGTATTCCGCGCCGATGTCGACCAGCACCAGCTCGCCTGCACGCACCTGCCGCTTGTTCGCGTTATAGTGCAGGATGCAGGCGTTGGGTCCTGAGGCGATAATCATCGGGTAGCCCTCGCGTTCGGAGCCGTGGCTACGGAATGCCTCTTGCGCCGCGCCTTCCAGTTCATATTCGTAGACCCCCGGCGCAAGCCGTTGAGCGAGTGCGCGGTGCCCCGCGATACTGGCAGCGACTGCCTTGCGAATGAGCGCGATTTCAGCGGGCGACTTGACCACGCGCAACTGCGCCATCAGCCGATCGACACTGGCTATTTGCGCTTCGGGGTTCGCCTCGCGAATTGCGTCGGCGAGCAGTGTGCGTACAGGGCGGTTCACCAGCACGCGCGGATGCGCCTTGAGCGCGTCGGCGAGAAACGCGCGCAGTTCCCCGCGCTCGCGAATGTCGGCAATGCCCGTTTCGCGGCGTGTCTGGTCATTCGGTTCGGGCAGAGGACCCTCAAAGAGGCGCGACACGCGCGACTGGCGCGGCAAAAACAGCACAACCCGTTCCTCCAGCGGGCTGTCTTGGGGCAGAATGACCAGCACACCGTTCATCGCCTCCAGACCCGTCAGGTACATAAAGTTGCTGTCTTGGCGGAATTTGAGGCGCGTAGGCGGGTTGGTCTCGCTGGCGAAGATAGCAATCTGGTCGCTCTCCAACATCTGGCTAACTCGTTCGCGTCGCTGCGCGTACTCCGAAACGGGAATGCCCCACAGCGTGGGTGTCTCCCCAACGGCGTATAGGCTACTGCCCAGCAGAATTAGCCCCAAAGCCCATCCGAACGATCGGCGTCGCATGGCAAGGAGTGTACCCCGCGCGCATAGGGAAACCCATAAACAGGCTGAAACTAATGAACCTCGACCGTGCGGCGCTGGAGCAGAGCCAGAACCCCGCATCATCGGTGCTGTTGGCATTCCTGCGAGCGCGAGAAACAACACGCAATATGGATTTCCGCTTCGAGGCACGCAAGCAGCTCGCTTTCCTGGCGCGTGAACGCGGGTATAATGAAGAGGTGCTGGCGAAACTCGATGAGCCGTTGGAGGGGATTATGAAACTGCCTGAAATTCTGGCGAAGCAGTACGAGGAGGCGCTTGAGGAATACAAGCGCGAGAAGCGGATACCCTTCATCACGGCGGCGGAGCGGATTGGGTTGCGTCGCGGAATTGCGGAAGGGTTTCAGCAGGGCTACACGATTGGGCGGCAAGAGGGACATGAAGCAGGACGACAGGAAGGCTTGCAACAGGGACTTCTCGGGGGCATACGCCTGTCGCTAACCCGCAGGCTGCAGAAGCGGTTTGGCGACGCAGCGCGAGAGATTATCGACGCGCTGAACGCTGTCGACGATGGGAAGCTGCTGAACCGTGTTGACGAGTTAGATGCCGAGAACGCACCTCTGGAGGCTATTCGAGAGCAGATTACCGATTACTTGAACCGATAATCCGGACAGCCATGAGCGAGATTCTTATCACGCCTGAGGGGTACGAGCGGCTCAAGCGCGAGTTGGAGGAGCTGAAGACAGTCAAGCGGCGCGAGATTGTGGAGCGCATCAAGGCGGCGCGCGCGCTGGGCGACCTCAGCGAAAACTTCGACTATCAAGACGCCAAGCGACAGCAAGCGTTCCTGGAAGGACGCATCAGGGACTTGGAGGCTGTGCTGAGCCGCGCGAAGGTCGTTCCGCGCCCCGACAACGCGGGCGAAGTGGTGCATTTAGGGAGCAAGGTCACGCTGCTTGACCTCGATACCAATAAGGAACGCACAATAACTGTCGTCGGCTCCTTTGAGGCAGACCCGTTGCAGGACCTTATCTCCGTCCTCTCGCCCCTGGGCGAGGCAATACTGGGCAAAACCGTAGGCGAAGAGGTTGTTGTCAATACGCCAAAAGGCATCGTGCGCTACCGAATTGTGCGCATCGAGTAGCAGGAATCTCGCAGATGAGGGCGAACCCCCTTAGAGGAGGGCGCACTATGGCACGAGTCACTTTGCTAATCGGCTTGACCAACGGGCAAGAGATCGACTGCCCAATCAACTCGCGCGATGAGGCGCAGCAGATTATCGAGCAACTGCGCCGTTCGGATGATTTGGTGGACCTGCCAGGCATCTGTTTTATTCGCGCTTCAGGTTCATCGGAGCTGGGCGCGCGGGGGGTGGTCGCTGTACACCCGCACCAGGTGGTCTACACCCAGATTTTGGGCGTCGATGAGTAGCGTCTGGCATGCGCCCGTAGGGTCATTCCAAGCCGAGCGTCCGCATACCCTCGCGATATACTGCTCGGACGGGCGCTATGCCGAGGCATGTGACTGGTTCATTGAGCATGTGCCGGGCGAGTCGCGCTTCGACCAGTTCGCTGTGCCTGGCGGCGCGGCATGGCTGCGACTGGACTACGACCGCGTGTGGGAACACGAACTCGCCCGACGCTACTTGCGGTTCCTGATTGAGGAACACGCGATACGCCGCGTGATTCTAATCGCTCACGAGCGATGCGCGTTCTATCTTGCGCACGGTGTCAAGCCTGACCAGCTCTACGCGCGTCAGTTGGACGACCTCCGCTTCGCGCAGAGCATCCTCACGGACTGGTATCCCTCGCTGCGCACGGAAGCGTACTACGCCGCACCCGACGGCGACCGCGTGCGCTTCGAGGCGATTTAGCGCCGCTACTCAGAGGCTGGACTTGCCCCTACACGGTACTTAGCAGTCGTATCGCCTGCACAGTTGCGCCTGTGTGCTCGCGCAGGCGGGCGATGTGCGCTTGAAACTCGCCCTCGTTGAGGGGCGGGGTCAGGGCGACCTGTTCGAGGCCCGTCTCCAGTGGCTCGGCAGGGTAGAACTCGGCGTTCAGCAGGTGCAGCAGTTCGCGCATCCTGCGGAGCGTGTCCTCGTTGGGCGCGGTCAAGCGCACGAAGTAACGCATCGTAAGCGACTCTATGGGCGCGGTCTCGCCCGGGCGCAGCGTTGGGTCGTCGTAGCATGGTGGCTTGGGGTGGCGAGCAATCTCGATAAGGTCGCCCAGCACTGCGCTGGCGGTTGCGCGTGCGCCTGCACCAAAGCCGTGCAGCGACATCTCCTGAAAACCGTTGCCTTGCAACCAAACGCCGCTGAACGCCCCGCGCACCACATACAAGGGGCACTCGCGCGGGATCAGCGTTGGATGCACCCGCGCACACAGCCTGCCATCGGGCAGTCGCTCGGAGATGCTTAGCAACTTCAGCCCCATACCCAGCCGTCGCGCCCACAGCAAATCGCGCCCGCTTAGGTGCGTAATCCCCTCGCGATAGACACTTTCCACGGGCACGTATTGCAGGAACGCCAGACGCGCGAGGATGGCGGTCTTGTATTGCGCATCGTAGCCTTCCACATCGCTGGTGGGGTCCGCCTCGGCATAGCCGTTCTCTTGCGCCTTGCGCAGGGCGGTCGCGTAGGCGGTTTCGGTGGGTTCGCCCGCGTCGAGGGCGCGCTCCATCTCGCGTAGGATAAAGTTCGTGGTGCTGTTGACGATGCCGACCACGCGCTGGATGCGGTTGCCTGCCAGCGACCCTTGCAGTGCGTTTAGGATGGGCAAGCTGCCTGCAACACTCGCTTCGTACAACAGGCGCACGCCACGCTGACGCGCCAGCCGCAACAAGTCGTCGCCCGAAACCGCCATCACCCACTTGTTGGCGGTAATTACATGCTTGCCTGCGTGCAGCGCGTCGCGTATCAGGGTGCGGGCAGGCTCCAGCCCGCCCATCAGTTCCAGCACCACATGCACCTTCGGGTCGCACACGGCGCGCTGTGGGTCGGTCGTCAGCACTCGTGGTGGGATGGCAACCGCGCGGGGCTTATTGGGATCGCGTACCAGCACATGGCGCACCTCGAAGCGTTTGCCCGTCTGCGCCTCCAGCAGGTCGGCGTTCTCGCGCAGCAGGGTCAATACGCCTCCACCGACAGTGCCTGCGCCCAGTATCGATAGTCGCACAACCTTTTTCATTCTGGCGGCTCCAGCAGCATCAGTACCTCACCCTGCTGCACCAGGGTGGCATTCTGCGCCAAGATGCGTCGCACGATGCCCGTCACTGGCGAGGGTATCTCGTTGAACACCTTCATCGCTTCAATGAGCCCGATTGTCTGCCCCTCGTAAACGAGGTCACCCTCCTCCACATAGGGCGGCTCGCTCGGCGAAGGACCGCGATAGAACATGCCTGTCATGGGCGCTTCGATAGGCATCCAGTTTGGCGTCTCGGCGGCGGGTGTTGGGGACGGCTGCACGACGGCAACGGCGGGCGCGCTCGGCGTCTCGGTGCGCTCGATATGGATGCGCGTCTCGCCAACGGCAATCTCCATCGACTGCAGATTGTAGCGTTCCATCAGCTGCAGGCATCGCTTCACCGTCTCGATGGGCACAGGCACGAGACGGATTATACCTGACAGGGCGCACCCGACCTGTGCAGGTATAATCGTAGGCGTCGTTTGACGACCCATAATGAGGCAACTAAGGAGGCGTTTATGCACGAGACCACACGCACTTTGGTTTTCATTAAGCCTGACGGCGTGCGCCGCGGGTTAGTCGGAGAGATTATTCAGCGGTTCGAACGGCGCGGGATTCGAATCGTTGGGCTGAAGATGGTGAAGCCGACGCGCGAACTCGCCGAGAAGCACTACGCTGTGCATCGCGACAAGCCGTTTTTCGAGAGCATCGTGAACTTCATCACTTCGGGACCCGTGGTCGCGATGGTGTTGGAGTGCCCGAACGCGATTGAGGTCACCCGTCAGATGATGGGCGCGACGAACCCTGCCAACGCTGCGCCGGGCACGATTCGGGGCGATTTTGGGCTGGACATTGAGCAGAACATTATTCACGGTTCGTCTGACCCCGAAGCGGCGGCATATGAGTTGAGCCTCTGGTTCACCCCTGACGAGCTGGTAGGCTGACGGGGCAGGAAACGGGGCGTGCATGGTGAATCGCCTGCGTATGCATCTGGCGTGGGCGACTTTCACGGTCAACAAGCGCTTCCCGCTCACCATCAGTCGCGGTACGACCGCGCAAACGGTGAATGTGTGGGTGCGTGTGGAGGCGGACGGCATCGAGGGCTGGGGCGAGGCGTCGCCGTTCGGCATCGGCGACTTCCGTCAAAGCACGGAGCAGATTCTGGAGCATCTAACTCATGCACGCCCCCTGCTGGAGCCATTCCACCCGTTGGAGCGCGAGCGCGTCGAGCAGGCGTTGCGCGTGGCGGGGATAGGCTCGGCGGCGCGCACGGCGATTGACCTCGCGCTGTGGGACTGGCTCGGCAAACGCACGGGGCTAGCAGTGTGGCAGCTCTTGGGGCTCTCGCGTGAGGCGATAGTGCCCACCTCCGTGACCATCGGCATCAACCCCCCAGAGGTGGCGCAGCAGCGCACGCGCGACTGGCTTGAACTCACCCATGCCCACGCGCTCAAAATCAAGCTGGGCAACCCCGCAGGCATCGAGGCAGACCAAGCGATGTTCGAGGCGATTCGTCAGGTCGCCCCTGACGGGATTGCCCTGCGTGTGGACGCCAACGGCGGCTGGAGCCTGCCCGACGCGATTGCGATGTGCCACTGGCTGGCGGAGCGCGGCGTGGAGTATGTGGAGCAGCCCCTGCCGCGCGGCGCGGAGGACGACCTGCCCGCGCTGTATCGCGAATCGCCCCTGCCGATTTTCGTCGACGAGAGCTGCTTCGACTCGCGCGATGTGGTGCGCCTCGCCGACCGCGTGCATGGGATCAACATCAAGATCATGAAGTGCGGCGGGCTGAGCGAGGCGATACGGATGGTGCATACCGCCCGCGCGTTGGGGCTGCAGGTGATGTACGGCTGCTACTCCGACAGTAGCCTCGCGATTAGCGCCGCCAGCCAAGTCGCCCCGCTGGCAGACCACCTGGACCTGGACAGCCACCTGAACCTGTTGGACGACCCGTTTGTGGGGGCGGAGTTGCAGGAGGGGAGGGTGATTCCGACCGCTGCGCCTGGGCTGGGCGTGCGGTTGCGCGAGATGTTTGTATAACGCGCCCCGCCCCCCGTTTTCGAGGGCAGGGCGCGGAGGATGGTGAGTGGGTTCGCGTTAGCGGGAACGGGTCTCTTCGAAGACCACGATGTCGCCGCGGCGCACGACGCCCCGATAGGTGTAGGCAGGCTCCTCGCTGTCGGGGTTCGTGAAGAAGGCGACGGCAATCGTGTCGGGGTCGCCCTCACGACCGCGCCAGTTGCGGTTGTCGTCCACGGTCACGACCACCACGCCGCGCGTGCGCTCCGCGCCTTGCCGCGTGCGTACCACCGCAACCGCAGGTCCGCTGAAGACGGCGCGCTTGTTCTCGATGTCCACCGCCAGTCGCTGCGCGTTCGCCATCTGGATGCTCACGAGACGGTTCGCCTCGCGCACTTCAATCGCGAAGCCGCCGCCCAGACGGGTCTGCCCGTTGTACTCCGCCTGCTTCACCGCGAAGTTGAACTGGGCGTTCGGACGCTCTACATCGGGCGTGCCTGCCAGTCCCTGCCCAACAGCGCCGCGCACGGTCACAGACTGCGCATACGCCAACGCCACTACCGCACCAATCGCGGTCAGCCATATCAGTTTACGCTTCATCGCTGCTCCTCCTTCAAAAGTAGTCAGAGAGTGGGTCTCTGCCGCCGAATTGGACGGAAGGGGCGCGGGATTGTTCACTGCGGGTATCCTAAACGCGATGGAAGAGTTGCTCTGGATTCCCAGTCGGGGCAAGCGAATGGCGGCGGTGTTGCACCTGCCCGATGGGCGCGGGCGCGCGCCTGCGGTGCTGATGTGTCATGGCTTCACGGGACACAAGGCGGAGGCGCATCGGCTGTTCGTGCATACCGCGCGGCGGCTTATGCAAGAGGGGCTGGTAGTGCTGCGCTTCGATTTTCTCGGCTCTGGCGACAGCGAGGGGCTGTTCGAGGAGATGACCATTCGCGGCGAGGTGGAGGACGCTTTGAACGCGCTGGCGTTTTTGCGCGGGCACGAGCGCGTAGACGCCGCTCGCGTGGCGATGCTGGGCTTCTCGCTGGGTGGGTGCGTCGTCGCGTTGAGCCTGCCCCGCGCAGGCGCGGTCAAAACGCTCGTGCTGTGGGCGCCCGTGTCGAACCCCATGCGCTGGATGCCCCCCACAGGCGTTCCCGACAAGCCCCAAAATCGCGGGGGCTATATGGTCGGCGTGAACTTCTTCCGCGAGTTGCCCGACCTGAAGCCCTTAGAGAGCGTGCGCGACTACAGGGGTAGCGTACTCGTGCTGCATGGCAGCGCGGACGAGGCGGTACGCCCCGATGAGGGACGCGCCTACGAACGCGCGTTCACCAACGCGCAACGGTTCGAGTACCACCTCATCGACGGCGCGGATCACACCTTCACGCAGCCTGAAGCAGAGCGACGGCTGATTGAGCGCACTACGGAATGGCTGCGGGCGCAGGTGTAGCAGGCGCGGGTTGATGCATGCGCACCCACTGCAGGATGGTCTGCAGCACGCCCTCGCCGCAGAGGTAAAAATTGCGCAGTAGCAGCCGCTCTTGGGGCGTGTGGATACGGTCTGCGCCTGTGGGGAACACGAGGCACTGGATGCCTTTGAGCGCGAAGGCGTTCGCGTCGGAGCCGCCGCCTGTGCGCTCCAGCCGCGCTTCGATGCCGACGGTCTTCAGCCCCGCGATGGCGGCGCGCACAATCGGCGCGTCTTCGGGCAGGCGCACTGCCTCAAAAGTCTGGCTAAACTGCACCTCGGCGCTACCGTCGCTCTCGCGGGCGACCTGTTCGCAAATCGCTTGCCAGCGTTCGCGCAGCGCCTGCACGCGCGCGGGGTCGAAACTGCGGAACTCGCCGACGAGTTTCACGCGCTCGGGCACGACATTCATCGCCTGCCCGCCTTCAATAACGCCGACATTGGCGGTCGTCTCGGCGTCCAAGCGTCCCCACTCCATCTGGGCAATCGCTTTAGCCGCCATCGCGATGGCGTTCCTGCCTTTTTCGGGTTCCGCGCCTGCGTGCGCCGCCTTACCGATGAACACCACTTCCCACTTCCAGTGCGTGGGCGACTGCACAAAGAGCGCGCTGGGGTCTTCGCGCCCATCCACGACCAGCCCCGTGCGGGCGCGCAGCAGGCGCGTGTCGAACGCCTTCGCGCCCAGCAGCCCCTTCTCCTCGCGGATGGTAAACACCACCTCCAGCGGTGGGTGCGGTAAGTTGCGCTCCTTGAGTGTGCGCAACACCTCCAGAATAATCGCCACGCCCGCCTTGTTGTCCGCGCCCAGAATCGTCTTGCCGTCGGTGCGAATCTCGGTCTCGTCGCGAATGAGTTGGATGCCTTCGGTGGAGTAGACCGTGTCCACATGCGCGTTCAGCAACAGCGGGGGCGCGTTCACTGTACCTTTGAACCGCGCGAAGACATTCCCGCCCGTGCCGCCAATCTGCTTGCTCGCCTCGTCGATGATGACCGTCTCCGCGCCCAGCTCGCGCAACTGCTTCGCGACGAATTCGCATATCGCTGCCTCGTTCTCCGAGCCGCTCTCGATGCGCGCCATCTCGATAAACAGCTGCGTCATCCGCTCGTGATTGAGCAGCGGCTGGTACGAATCGGCATACGCAAGCCACCAGAGCAACCCGATGAGCAGTCCTAATCGCCGCATGGCACGATTATACCGCCCCGCGCGCGAATCTGGACTTTCGTGGGGCAAGTGGGGTATAATAGTTGTGAAAGGAAGTTATCCTACGCGAGTTGCTCAGACCTTGAGCGCAGTTCTGTGTGCGGGCTATCTGCTGTCGGTGCGTATGCGACCGTGTCAGTCTCAACACGCTACCGAAAGTGCATCGGAGATGCTAAGATGCAGGATATCTGCCCGCAAGCAAGAACAGCAATAGTTAGACGGAGGTGTACGACGATGGGACAGCAGTTCGGAGCGGGCTTTGTGCGATGCGCTGAACGCGGCATCATTGGCTGGCAGCGTGCGTGGCTTTTTGTGGCGTTAGTATGGGCATGGATGTCTCATGCCTTCGGGCAAGGACAGCCTGACATGCTTTGGGTACGCGCTGGACACGCAGGGTGGGTCAATACCGTAGCGTTCTCACCAGATGGGCGCTTGATGGCGTCGGCAGGTTCGGATAGCACCATCAAGATATGGCGTGTCTCAGACGGGGCGTTGTTGCGCACCCTCGTGGGGCAGGAACCGTCGGTCTACAGCGTAGCGTTTTCACCAGATGGCACCCTGCTGGCGTCGGCGAATGGGAATGGGACAGTTCAGCTGTGGCGCGTATCCGATGGAGCGCTGGTGCGTACTTTTAGTGATCACTCTGGTGCAGTCTTCTGCGTAGCGTTTTCGCCCGATGGAAGCACCGTAGCGTCGGGGAGTCGGTCACTCTTTTGGGGCGAGATTATTTTGTGGCGCGTCTCCGATGGGGCGATACTTCGTGTGCTTACAGAGCACGAATCCCGCGTCACGAGTTTAGCGTTTTCGCCCGATGGGAGCCTCTTGGTGTCGGGAAGTGATGATCGTACCGTTCGGTTGTGGCGTGTGTCGGATGGAGCGCAGTTGCACATCCTCACAGGGCACACAGCGGGCATTTCCAGCGTAGCGTTTTCGCCGAGCGGGACGATGGTGGCGTCGGGAAGTTTGGATCGCACCGTTCGGCTGTGGCGTGTGTCGGATGGAGCGCCGCTGCGCACTCTCACAGGGCACACACGGGAGGTCTACAGCGTCGCCTTCTCGCCCAACGGCGACCTTCTGGCGTCAGGAGGGCTTGACTACGCCATCCGATTGTGGCGTGTGAGTGATGGCACGCTGGTGCGTGTCATCGGAGATTACGCAACTTCTGTGGCGTTTTCGCCCGATGGAACGATGCTGGCGTCGGGAAGTCCGCCAGCGTCAGGAAGCACTTACACCACCGTTAAGATGTGGCGTGTTGCGGATGGGATGTTGGCACGCGCCTTCTCATGGCATACAGGTGAGATTGACGGCGTGGCATTATCGCCCGATGGAAGCATGCTGGCGTCGGCAAGTAGGGATTGGACGGTTCGGGTATGGCGTGTGTCGGACGGAGCGCTGCTGCACACTCTTATAGGGCATACATTTAGTGTCAGTTGTGTGGTGTTCTCGCCCGATGGCAGTATGATAGCGTCGGGGAGCATGGATGGCACCGTTCGGTTGTGGCGTGTGTCGGATGGAGCGCAGCTGCGAATTGTCGCGACGAGCAGTTATGCCATCTATGCCATAGCGCTTTCGCCCGATGGAAGCTTGCTGGCGGTAGGAAGTGCTGACCGAGTCATTCAGGTACGGCGTGTGTCGGACGGGGCATTGCTGCGCACTCTCGTAGGGCACACATGGGGCGTCTACAGTGTAGCGTTCTCGCCCGACGGTAGCATCCTGGCATCTGGAAGTGGGGACGGCACCGTTCGATTGTGGCGCGTGTCGGACGGAGCGCTGCTGCGCACTCTTACAGGACATGGTGTTGTCACTTCTGTAATGTTCTCGCCCGATGGTAGTATGTTAGCATCAGGAGGCCAGGACGGCGCCATCCGATTGTGGCGTGTGTCGGACGGAGCGCTCCTGCGCACCATCACAGGGCACACAAACTGGGTGAACTGCATAGCGTTCTCGCCCAACGGAAGGATTTTGGCGTCGGGTGGTGAGGATCGCACGCTGCGGCTGTGGCGTGTGTCGGACGGGGCGCAGCTGCAGCTCTATGACCGAGAAATGGGCAAGAGCGTGCGTTCCATCCAGTTCTCGCCTGACGGACGCCTGCTCGCCTATGGGCGATTGGATGCCACTGTGGTGGTAGCGCGTAATCCGTTCTGGAGAATAAGAGGCGATGTGAATCACGACGGCTGTGTGGACGACGCAGACCTGCTACAGGTGCTATTTGCGTTCGGTCGGAGCGGTTCCGGCTTGCCCGAAGACCTGAATAACGACGGCACTGTAGACGAAGCAGACCTGCTGGAAGTGCTGTTCCATTTTGGCGGGGGGTGTTAGGAGTCCCCTCACCCAGTCCCCCTGTCACTAAGAGCAGAAAGCCGCGCCTCTGCCGACAAAAGCGGAGGCGTGGCTCCTGCCTAAATGGACGCAACCCGTCCGCGCCTGCAGGAATCCTCGCGCCTGCGTCGAATCCCCGTTATTGCCATGCTAAGCACGATTTTCGGCTTTGAGATGCCGACGCGCTTGCTGTTTGGGCAGGGCGCAGTGGAGAACTTAGGTCTCGAGTGCAGTCTAAACGGTTGGGCGAGCGCGCTGATTGTTACGGATGCGGGCGTCCACAAGGCGGGTCTGACGCAGCCTGTGGAGGCGCAGCAGCAGGCGCGTGTCGAACGCCTTCGCGCCCAGCAGCCCCTTCTCCTCGCGGATGGTAAACACCACCTCCAGCGGTGGGTGCGGTAAGTTGCGCTCCTTGAGTGTGCGCAACACCTCCAGAATAATCGCCACGCCCGCCTTGTTGTCCGCGCCCAGAATCGTCTTGCCGTCGGTGCGAATCTCGGTCTCGTCGCGAATGAGTTGGATGCCTTCGGTGGAGTAGACCGTGTCCACATGCGCGTTCAGCAACAGCGGGGGCGCGTTCACTGTACCTTTGAACCGCGCGAAGACATTCCCGCCCGTGCCGCCAATCTGCTTGCTCGCCTCGTCGATGATGACCGTCTCCGCGCCCAGCTCGCGCAACTGCTTCGCGACGAATTCGCATATCGCTGCCTCGTTCTCCGAGCCGCTCTCGATGCGCGCCATCTCGATAAACAGCTGCGTCATCCGCTCGTGATTGAGCAGCGGCTGGTACGAATCGGCATACGCAAGCCACCAGAGCAACCCGATGAGCAGTCCTAATCGCCGCATAGCAGGATTATACCGCTCCGTGAGGCGTAGGGTCGGGGGTGTTCAATGGCGTGCGAACCCCCGAATCAGGACGCGGGAACCGTGCCTACACCTCAGGGGAAGTGCGGGCACGATTCCCGCGCTTATCGGGTGGCAGCCCCGTCTGCTGCTGCGCGTTCTCGTTAGCGGTTCAGCAGCGCGCCGACATAGCGCAGGATTTCGTTCGCGCTTTCGGGTGTGTAGCCACCTTGTGTGACCATGCGGTCGATGACATCGTTGATTTTGCGCAGCTGCTCGGGGTCGGGCGTGCGTGCGGAGGTGGTGATTTTGACCACATCTTTGAGGTCGGCGAACAGCTTGCGCTCAATCGCTTCGCGCAGGCGTTCGTCGCTGCCGATTTCGAAGCGCACGCCGCGCCGCGCCAGCGACGCCACCGAGCGCATAATCCCTTCGCGGAACTCGCGCTTGGCGTTCTCCGAGACGCCGATCTGCTCTTCGATGCTGCGCATCAGCTTCTCATCAGGGTCAACTTCCTCGCCCGTGATGGGATCGCGTACTTTGGTCTTGTTGCAGTAGGCGTCCACATTATCGAGATAGTTCTCCAGCAAGGCGTTCGCGGCTTCCTCGTAGCTATAAACGAAGAAGCGCTGCACCTCCTTCTTGATTTGCTCGTCGTACTCCTTACGCACCTCGTCGAGCAGGGTTAGCAGCCTCTTGCGCTCTTCCTCGTTGTTGGTGTATTCGGTGAGACCGTCGCGGATGGAGCGCATGACATCGAGGGGGGTGATGTACCCTTTGTCGCTGCGCACCAACGCTGCCGATAGGCGGTTTAGGATGAAGCGTGGCGAGACGCCTGTCATGCCTTCGTCAGGGTACTCCTCACGCAACTCCTTGACATGGCGCTGGTCCCAATCGCCGACCTGCCGCTCGCCGTCGTAGAGCTTCATCTTGGTCATCAGCGACATCCCGCTCTTTTTGGGCGGCTTGAGGCGGCTCAGCACGGCGAACATCGCGGCTACGCGCAGCGAGTGCGGCGCGATATGCACCTTCGACAAGTCCTGCGTCTCGTCGCTCCATTGGGATTGCTGAATCAGCTTCTCGTAGATGCGCACCTCTTGCGACACCTGCAGGTTGTAGGGCACTTTGACCACGAACATGCGGTCGATCATCGCCTCGTTCTCCTTGTTGGAGAAGTAGGCGTTGTACTCGTACTCGTTGGTGTGGGCAATCACGACGACATCGGTGTAGATGAGCGCGAACCGCCCGATTTTGATCATCTGCTCGCCCGCGACAGTGTTTAGCTCGTAGAGGAACCGCTTGTCCGCCTTGAGCATCTCGATGAACTCCATAATGCCGCGGTTAGCTTTGTTGAGTTCACCGTCGAAGTTGTAGACGCGCGGGTCGGACTCGACGCCGATTTGGGTCAGCAGGCTTAGGTTCACGCTGCCTGTGAGTTCGGACACATCTTGCGACTTGGGGTCGGAGGGTTTGAAGGTGCCGATACCGATGCGCTCGCGTTCGGAGAACTTGATGCGCACAACGGGCACATCTTGGATGTTGTCGCCCCACTCGTGGCGCAGTTTCCACTGGCATACGGGGCACAGGTCGCCTTCAATATGTACGCCGAATTGGCGTTTGAAGTCGGCGCGCAGCTCTTCGGGCACAAGGTGCAACGGCTCTTCGTGCATAGGGCAGTCTTTGATGGCGTAGACCGCGCCCTCGTCGGTGCGCGAGTAGCGCTCCAGCCCGCGCTTGAGCATCGTCACCAGCGTCGACTTGCCCCCACCTACAGGTCCGACCAGTAGCAGGATGCGCTTGCGCACATCGAGCCGCTTCGCAGCAGGCGCAAAATATTCCTCCACCAGCTGTTGCAGCGTGCGATCCATGCCGAACAGCTCAGAGGTGAAGAATTTGTATTCGCGCGGTTGTCCCTCGCCGCGCTCCTCAACGCCCGCGCTGATTATCATATCGTATACACGCGCGTGCGCGAGGTTCGCCACCTTCGGGTTCCTCTGCACAATCTCCAGATACTCCCGAAAAGTGCCTTCCCATGCGATCTGTTTCTCCAGCCGTCGCTGCTCTTCAATTTGGCGCAAGAAATCGGCTGCGCTCATACTCGTTGACCCCCTTGTGCGCTCCACGGGCAGTCGGGTCGCGTGTTCCCGCGACGGGCGTTCGGTTTGCCTCATAATGGTCACCCCATGCCTAAAGGATACAGGGTCGCTCCTACGACGCCATAGGTCTATTATCGGTTAGACGCGATGGAAATCGCAGGGGTTTCTGACCCGTGAGGGAAGTATTCCATATGTGCCGTGTAAACCTCGCGCATTTCGGCGGATGCGACGGGGCTGCCTCTCCGAACGCCAGCTCTGAAAGAGTACTGCCCGCTGTAGCAGGCGTCTGCCTGCCATGCAATTATACTACGGTTTTATCGAGGAAGGCGTTCCCAAATTAGCCAATTGGGCGTAGCGCAATGGTCTTTTCGCGCAGGCGTTTGTATGCCAAGCCTGCCAGCGGCTTGAGGTTCACGATGTCCTCGCGGTTGTAGCGCAACAGCGTCTCCAGCGCGGTCTCGTGCCCCAGTCGGTACGCTTTCCAGAGTTGCACTGCTTCGCGCCCGCTCAGCCCGTCCAAGTCGGGGTCGCGCAGCAGCCCCAGTTGCTGCTCGATGCGCTTTAGCCCGCCGCGCAGCCCCAGTCGACGCAGCGTCGGACACAAGTCCAGATGCAGCTGATCCAACGCCAGCTTCGGGAAGTTGCGGTACAGCATCGGCACATCGAAGTTCAGCCCGTTGAAGGTCACCAGCATCGAGAACTCGGCAATGAAGTCGGGGAACTCGTCGAGGTTGTCGCCCAGCACGAATTGGTAGACCTCCTCGCCGTCGTAGACGCCGATAACAGTAATCTGCGTTGCGCCGTCGGTCTCGATGTCAAGGTAGGCAGTGTTGTATCGGAACTCTTCGTAGGCGCGCCAGTGCTCCTTGATGGGCAGTCGCGTGGCAAAGTAGGCGTGGTCGCCCTCTTCCAGCGCCTCGATAGAGGTCGCCGCGCCCTGCAGCACGGCGCTGAGGTACGGCTCGCTGATGCGCCACCGCCGCGGGTTCTCCACAAGGGTGTACCAGTCCACTGCTCCTTGCAGCCACAGTTCGCGTTCGACCTTCTCGTCGATGCCCGGAATGTGAATGTAGGTGCGCGTCAACACAGCGGGTTAAGTGTACCTTGTAGCGTCAAGACACCGTCTCGAAGACCTATCCCGTGTCCTTAACGCGCTCTTAACCCCGCAAGGCTATAATTGTGGGTATGGCTATGCGGCGTTTTGTGGCTCTTTTTGGTGCATGGTGCGCGCTTTGGAGTTTCGCGCTCTCGCAATCCCACCCCCTGCTCAGTTCGGGTCCGATGCTTGGCTACGCGGAGATGACCGAAGTCGCGATTTGGGTGCAGACGACGCAGGAGGCGACCGTGCAACTGCGCTACTGGCAGCAGGGCAAGCCCGAAACCAGTCGCCTAACCGAACCCATTCGCACGACGAAAGCAGGCGACCACATCGCGCTCTTTCGGCTGACCGACCTGCCGTTCGGGACGCGGTTCGAGTACGAGCTGTACCTCAACGGCGAGTATGTCAAGCGCGACTATCCGCTGGTGTTCCAGACACAGCCGCACTGGCGCTGGCGCACCGACCCGCCTGAGTTTACTATCGCGTTTGGCTCCTGTGCTTACTTCAACGACCCTGTGGTAGACCGTCCGGGCAACCCCTACGGCGGCGAGTACGAGATTTTTCTGGCAATCCATCGCCTGCGCCCCGACCTGATGCTCTGGCTGGGCGACAACATCTACTATGTGGAGCCGGACTGGCTGACCGAGTCGGCGATGCGTCGGCGGTGGCGGCTGAGCCGCCAGCAGCCCGAGCTGCAGCCGCTGCTCGCCAGCACGCACCACTACGCCATCTGGGACGACCACGACTACGGTCCCAACGACTCTGACAGCAGTTTCCGCCTCAAGGATGTGGCGTTGCGCGTGTTCGCCGACTACTTCCCGCAGGTGCGCTACGGGCTGCCCGACGCGCCTGGGTGCTTCTACCGCTTCGAGTGGGGCGATGTGGAGTTTTTCATGCTGGACGATCGCACCTACCGCTCGCCCAACAAGCTCGCACCCTCGCCCGATAAGCGCATGCTTGGCAAGGCGCAACTGGAGTGGCTCAAAAACGCGCTCAAGTCGTCGAATGCGACCTTCAAGATTATCGCCTGCGGCGGGCAGATGATCAACCCGATGGTCTACTTCGAGGGCTTCGGGCTGTTCCCCGACGAGCAGCGGGAACTGTTCGATTTTATCGCGCGGGAGCGCATCACGGGCGTAGTGTTCCTGTCGGGTGATCGGCACATGGGCGAGCTGCTGAAGGTGCAGCGTGAAGGGTGCTACCCGTTCTACGAGCTGACCGCCAGCCCGTTGACGGCGGGACCCGCGAACGGACATCCCGACGAGGCGAATAACCCCGCGCGTGTGCCGGGCACTTGGGTGCGCGGGCAGCGAAACTTCGGGCTAATCCGCGTGCTGGGCAAACGCGGCGAGCGCAAACTCGTGCTGAGCCTGTGCGACAAGGATGGCAAGCCGCTCTTCGAACACACCATCACGGAAAGCGAGCTGCGCTGGCAGAACTAAACAATCGGTCTACCGTCCCTCACGCCAGTTAACCAAGCGAAGCGGGTAGCCTAATGCCTGAATCCGTGCGTAATGGTCCGTATTGCCCGAAGCCAGCGTTAGTCCGTGCGTAATCGCCTGTGCCGCGATCATCGGGTCAGCGCGCCCGATACGCTGACCCGTGCGCCAGAGGTCGCCGTCGATGCGACCCGCCAGTACGGAACTCTCTTTGTCCAACTCAATCACTTCAATAGCATTCAAAGATTGCAGGAACTGTTCCAGCTGCTCCCAACGCTCTGCTCGCTGCAGCCCACTCACAACCTCCACCACCGAGACCACTGAGACAGTGAAAACGCCGTGTATCGCCAGGTACGCCTCGGCGCATGCCGTCACCTGCGGATTGCGCCCCTTTAGCACCTCAGACAAGATGTCAGTATCCAAAATCGTTTTGTCCATCGCCAACCCGTAGCGGGCGCGTTTCACGCTCGTTCATAATCGCCTCAACCAGCGCGTCTATGAGTTCCGCGTGCTCGCGAAAAAGCCCGATCAAGGGGCGACTACTCGCCTCACACACAGGTTGAATAATGAGCCGCACGCGAGTGCCCTCAGGCAGGTTCACAGGCTCCTCCAGCTCAATCTGCGCCCCACGAATCGTTCCAGTGCACCGCATGTCTGTTTCAGTATACCTGCAGTGCCGCATTTGCCTGCCAGATGGTACACTATTAGCGGGATGGTCTACGCTGGGCGGTTCACGGTCTCCACGAAGGGCAACGACGACATGCTCGACATCACAGGCAGCGTCGAGCAGGCGATTTTGGAGTCGGGCGTCGTGAACGGGATTGCGACGGTGTTCGTGGTCGGCTCTACGGCAGCCATCACCACGATTGAGTACGAGCCAGGCTTGAAGCAGGATATGGCGTCGCTGCTGGAGCGGCTGATTCCGCGCGACGCGCCGTATGCACACGAAGCGCGCTGGCACGATGACAACGGGCACTCGCACCTGCGCGCCTCGCTGCTGGGACCCTCGCTCACCGTGCCCATCGTGAACGGACGCATGACGCTGGGCGCGTGGCAGCAGATTATCCTGCTCGACTTCGACACCCGCCCGCGCACGCGCACCGTGCATGTGCAAATCCTCGGCGAGTAGCCGATACACGCGGCAGGAAACCCGCGCGCGGGGGCGAATCCTACGCTTGCTATGCGACTGTGGGGGACTGTTTTGGGGTGCTGGTGCGCCGCGTCGCTGAGCCTCGCGACGGCGCAACAGGTGGAGTTCCCGCTGGAGTTCTATTCGTTCGTCGAGATTGCCCAGCGGATGTCCATCGAGGGACGACGCATCGAGTGCGCGCGCGACTTGCAGCAGCGACTCGCGCTGATCCACCTCAAGCCGCGCTCGTGGCAGCAGACACGCGAACTGCTGGAAAAGGCGTTGGATGTGCGCTTCCGCAAAATCAGCGACGCCGAGAACCGCTGGATTCTGGAGCGCGACCCCGAAGTCGTGCGCATGGAACGCCAACGACGCGAACGGCTTGCGAACCACCTCGATAAGGAAGGGTTCGCCGAGCTGCGCCTAATACAGATCTTCCTGGACAAAACCATCCCGCCAGAGAAAGCGCTGGAGATGGCGCAGGAATTGGACCCTGGCTTCACCCTCCCGGAAGAGCAACGCAAAGAGGCGTTTCAGCTCATCGAGCTGATGCGCGAGTTGCCTTTGGAGAGCGCCCTGCGCAGCTGGCGCGCCCATAAACGGCTGCAGCAGCGTTTTCTAAACGCCATGCGGAGCGACGACGCTGAGCTTGCGCTGACCGAGCAGTCGCTTGCCGAGCTGGGCTTCTCGGCGGCAGAACTGCAGTGGGCAGAGCAGGTCGCCCAAGGCAACGACGAAAAGTGGCAACTCCTGATGGGTAGCAGCGAGTCCGAGTCGCCTGCCCAACGGAAAGCGCAGGCGCTGTTCTCTCTGGGGATGTTTGCGGAGGGGTATCTCTCCGCCTACTCTGCGAATACCCTGCTGCTGCGCCTGCAGCCACCGCTGCGCGCCCTCGAAGCAATCGAGCAAGGCGTCGTCGCGCGCCTCTACGACCTTACCTTGCCCCCTGAACTTGCGGCGTGGTTCCTCAACGATTTCAACGGCGACCAGATACCCCTAAGCGCGACTGACCCTGTGCCGATGCGGTTGCTGGCGACCGCGCGCTGGGGACAATTCGGATACGACTATCACTTGAATATACAGCCACTCGATCGGGAGCGCACGGAGGAAAATACTCTTAGCTATTTGCCACAACTCAGAAAGTCGCTGGCGCTCTCCCCAGAGTCTGCCCAGAAAGCCTTTCAGCGGTTCGACCCAGACCTGGCGCAGGCATACCAAGCCGCATATGAGCGACACAAGCAACTACTCCAAGACCCCTCCGTGCGTGCGTCGCTCGACTCTACTGCCCGCACTCTGGCGCGTATGCTTTATGAGTGGGCGCAAAAGCATCAAGCGGAGCTGATTGCCGAAGTGTACCCTGAACCGTTCGACAGTCGAGGCAAGACGCTTGCTGATTGGCTGGAGAAGAGCGGCGACCCCTACCTGCTGGAACGCCACGACACAGTGTGGGTGGTGCGCCACTGGGCAGCGTTCGTGCGGCGCGTGCCCGACCTGCCGTTGGCTGCCCTGCGCAACTTGTTGCGCACCAAAGGCGACTACGCCGACTGGCGCGCGTTTTACCGCGCCATCACGCCCGAACAGGCGCGCTGGCTGCGGGTGTGGAGAGAAGAAATAGCGAGCTTTACCCTTGCCGAAGAATTACTGGGCACATCGCTTCCCGTCGACAACTTCGCTCATGCTTGGCTGGTCATGGAGATTCTGGAGCATCTCCCACCTGCCCAGCGCGACTCGCTGTGGCGCTATCAAGGCGTTGAACCCGTCGCCGTGCCGTTAGCGACACTGCCTCCAAACGCGCGGGTGCAGTTGGCGCGTATCCTTGATCGCTGGCGCGCTGTGCTGCTAACGGACAAGTACAAACACCTCTTTGCGGAAGATAGCGCCTCGCTTGTGGAGCGGCTGGTGCTGAGCCGTCGTATAGGCAGCTGGACAATTCACCTGCCTGACCCTGCCAAAACCGACACGCGCGAAACTGACCTACTGTTCTCAACGGTTTTGTCAGGCGACCTCTCGGTCTACATGGAGACAGGCGAGTCCGAAATCGAGACGCCCCCGATAGACGATTGAAGCGCACGACGAAGTTGTCAGACAGGTAAAATCAAAGCGCGGAGGAAACAGCAATGCACGCTTTGCCGATACCCATACCCACCGAGCCGCTGCAGGAGTTCTGCCAGCGGAATCACATTCGCCGTCTGGCGGTGTTCGGCTCCGCGCTGAGGATGAGTGATGCCCGATGGATCGGTTTGAGGAACTCAGAGAAAAGATTGTGCCGCTGCTCAAGCCCTATGTGAAGCAGGTAGCGGTGTTTGGCTCATTCGCGCACGGCGAGGACACGCCCGACAGCGATATTGACCTGTTGGTGGCGTTGAAACCTTCTGGTGAGCGACCACCGCTGGGGCTGAACTGGTTCGGCTTGTGGGCAGAGATCGAGCAGCGTTTAGGACGCAAGGTGGACTTAGTTACGGAGGACGCGCTTAGCCCGTACATCCGCCCCGATGTGGAACGCGAAAAGGTGATCCTATATGCGGAGGAGAAATACGGTGAAGTATAATGCCAATCGCGCGTCCAAAGTTCACTATTTGCCCCCCCCCTCCTTAAGGTTCCCCCCGCTTCGCGAGGGGAACCGCGAGAGGCACGCCTACTCGGTTCCCCCTGCGTGCAGGGGGAACCTTAAGGAGGGGGTTCTTGTTTATCCATACTTTTGTGAACTCTGGCTCAGCGATTGGTATAAAACGGAGGACACGCCATGACAGGCTATGTGATCGGCGTCGATGTCGGCACGGCGAGCGCACGGGCGGGGCTGTTTGACCTGACGGGCAAGCGGCTGGCAATCGCCACACAACCCATCCAAATCCACCGCCCGCTGCCCGAATACGCCGAGCAGTCGTCGGAAGACATCTGGCGCGCGGTCTGCACCGTCGTGCGCGCGGTAGTGAGCGAGGCGCGCATCCAACCCGACATGGTGCTGGGCATCGGCTACGATGCGACCTGCTCGCTCGTCGTCTTGGATGCGAACGACCAGCCCATCAGCGTCTCGCCTACAGGCGATCCACAGTGGAACATCATCATGTGGATGGACCACCGCGCGATTGCCGAGACCGAAGAGGCGAACGCGGGCGGCTACGAGGCGTTGCGCTATTCGGGGGGCGCGCTCTCACCCGAAATGGAGCCGCCCAAACTCGCGTGGCTGCGCCGCCACATGCCCGAAACCTTCGAGCGCGCGGGCAAGTTTTTTGACCTCGCCGACTTCCTCGTGTACCGTAGCACGGGCAACAACCTGCGCAGCGAATGCACGATGGGCTGCAAGTGGACTTACCTGCCCGCCGAGAAGCGGTGGGACATGCGTCTGTTGCAGGACTTGGGCATCGAGAGCATCTTGGAGCGCGGGCGCGCGGGCGAGGCGATCCTACCGCTGGGCAGCTCGGCGGGCACGCTAACGCCACAGGCTGCCAGCGAGCTGGGGCTGTCCACCCGCACGCAGGTCGCCATCGGCATCGTGGACGCACACGCAGGCACCATCGGACTGCTCGGCGCAGTCTGGGCAGGCGACCCCGCACCCAGCCTTGAGAAACTGGAGCGCGCCACCGCGCTGATTGCGGGCACTTCGTCGTGCTTGATGGCGCTCTCGCGCGAGCCACGATTCGTGCAAGGCGTGTGGGGTCCTTACTACGGCGCGGTGCTGCCGAACATGTGGATGAACGAGGGCGGGCAGTCCGCCGCGGGCGCGCTCATCGACTACACGCTGGAACACCACCGCCAGTACCCCGCACTGGAACTGAAGGCGGAACACGAGGGCGTCTCGGTCTACGAGGCGGCGAATCGGATTGTCGACCAGCTCGCACAGGGGCTGCCGTACCCCGCGCTACTGACGCGCCATCTGCATGTGCTGCCCGACCACTACGGCAACCGTGCGCCGTATGCCGACCCGCACGCGCGAGGCGTGGTGGACGGGCTGACGCTGGACACCAGCCTGAACGCGCTCGCGACGCTCTACTACGCCACCCTGCAGGCGTTGGCGTACAACATCCGCGATGTGCTACGCGCGATGGCGGAGGCGGGCTACCAGACGGAGGCGATTTACGCGACGGGCGGCAGCGTCAAGAACCGCCTGTGGCTGCGCGAAACCGCCGACATCACGGGCTGCCGCGTGGTGGTCAACCGCGAGCCAGAGGCAGTGCTGCTGGGCAGCGCGATACTGGGCGCGACGGCGGCAGGCGCGTACCCCGACATCCCCAGCGCGATGCACGCGATGACCGCCCCAGAGTGCGTCGTGGAGCCGAACCCCGCCACCGCCGAGTACCACGCGACGAAGTTCGCCCTGTTCCGCGAGCTGTACCAGCAGCACCGTGCGCGGCGCGAGGCGATGCGCCGCTTCGAGCCGTGAGCCTGCCGATGGAGACGCCTACGCCGCTTGCCCCGCCGCTGGAAGCGGACTTCTACCTGCAGCCGACGGTGGAGGTCGCCCGCGCGCTGCTGGGATGCTGGCTGGTCGTGCGCCACGACACGGGCTGGGTCGGCGGGCGCATCGTGGAAGCGGAAGCGTACACCCAAGACGACCCCGCCAGCCACAGCTACCGCGGCAAGACCGAGCGCAACGCCGCGATGTTCGGCGCGCCAGGCACGGCGTATATCTACCTCATCTACGGCGTCCACGAGTGCTTCAACGCCGTGTGCCAGCCCGAAGGCGTCGGCGAGGCGGTGCTGATCCGCGCGCTGGAGCCGACCGTCGGGCTGGAGACGATGTTCCAACGGCGCGGCGGGGTGCATTGGACGCAACTCTGCCGCGGACCAGGCAACCTGTGCCGTGCGCTGGGCATCACCCGCGCGCTTAACGGCGAGTCGCTGATTACAGGGCGCATCCAAATCTGGCGAGGCGACCCTGTGCCCGACGCTCAGGTGGGCATTTCGCCACGCATCGGCATCACGCAGGGCACGGAGCGGCTGTGGCGCTTCTATGTGCGCAACCACCGCTGCGTGTCGGGTAGCCCCACACGCTGAATTCGCCCCAAATTCCCCCCAAATTACGCCGAATCCCCCGCAAACCCCTTGACAAGCACATAGTGCTATGTGCTATAATATACTCACTACGCTACAGAAGGAGGTGATTGCGGATGGGGTACTACTATGACGACGAGCCATACGAGCTGCTTGAGGACACCTACGCGATCGAGTCGGAGTGGCGCGAGCTGGTTGGCGACCGAGACTGGGACTATGTCTACTACGACGGCGAGTGGGAACATTCGGAGGATGTGTATGACGAGGTTCTGAGCGAAATCGGCTACTACGAGGGCGACTTTGACTGGTAAGCCTGCAAAGCCTGCGGGGTCGCGACGCCCCGCCCGTTTTTTCACACAAAACCAGCAGGAATCGATGACACCACTGCGAACAATAGCGTTGGAGGTGCGCTGTGCGGAAGGTGAACCTACCCCACCTGCCCGACTGGCAGGAACCTGCGAAACGGGAGACGATTGAGCTGGAGCTGCGGCTGATTACGCCGATGTTTGGTGGGGGCTACAAGGCGCGTGAGGTAGACCCGCTGCTACCGATACGCCCTGCAGCGATTCGCGGACACCTGCGTTTCTGGTGGCGGGCAACCGCAGGGGCGCGATACGCAACCGTCGAGGAACTCCACAAGGCAGAGCGCGAACTCTGGGGCGGCGCATCCACCAAAGACAATCCCGCCGTCGGGAAGGTGGCGATACGGGTGGAGGTGAAAGATAAGGGTCAGATGGTTGGCTACGGATCAAGAGGGGGATTGCCGAAATACTTCCTGTTTCCGTTTCGACCTCAGAAGAATATTCCCGCTACGAAGGGGTGTGAGAATGTTGTTTTCACGCTTCGCCTGATTTTGGACACTTCCCTCAGCGAGGCGCAACGCGCAGAGGTCAGAACCGCGCTGAAGGCGTGGATTGCGTTCGGGGGAGTGGGCGCACGCACCCGACGCGGCTGCGGCGCACTCACAGTCGTGAGCAATAATGCCAATCAGTGGCTGCCTCGCCTGCAGGGAATTGCGGAGTGGCTGGGAATGCCCCCAAATGTCGCGTCCAAGTGCGACTGGACGACACTTGCAGGGGCACACGGACAAATCACGCACGCTAATGACGCCGAAGACGCTTGGCGCAAACTGGGAAGCTTCTGGGAGCGATTTCGCAGAGGCGGTCTTGTATCGGGCACCAAATGGAGCGATTACCGAGATGTGTTGTGTAATCTGGATGACCAGCACGACGAGTTAGCCTTAGCAAAGCCGTTTCTCGGATTGCCGATTGTCTATCAGAAATTCGGTAAGCAAACCCCGTTCACAGGCACGCTGGAACCCGCGCAAAGCGGACGAATGGCGTCGCCTGTAATCCTAAAGCCCATCGCCTTGCAAGGCGGCAAGTTCGGCGCGTTGGTGCTGGTGATGCACGCGCCCAAGCCCGACAAGATTCGAGTAAATAGCCAAGAGTACGCGCTGGCTGCCCCGACAAAAGACCCCGTGCTGCAGGCTTTAGGCGCAAACGATGTGTTGGACGCCGTTCTCAAGGGCGCGAAACAGCACTTTGGGCAGCGGAGCGTTTCGTTCGATTTGTGAGAGGGAGGCTTACGATGCCAAAGTACCTGATGACCATCGCGTTGGGACCCGTGCAGGAGTTTATCGCGGCGGCGCGGCGCACAGCAGACCTCACCGCAGGTTCGCAACTGCTGGTCGGGCTGGCACAATCCTTGGCAGTGTATCTGGAGCAGCGCGATGCCGAGCTGATTTTCCCCGCCTCCACCGAAATCGGCGCGCCCAACAAGCTGCTGTTTACCGTGCAGGGCGAGCCGCACAAAATCGCCGCCGACGCTAAAGAGCAAGCGCACGCCTACCTGCGCCAGCAGTGGGACGCGTGCCTGCAGCAACTGGGCACGGTGCAAAAGTGCATAGATATGGAGTTGGCGAACTGGCAGCTGAAAAACTTTCTGGAGTTCTACGCCGCGTGGGTGCCGCTGAACGGCGACTACGCGGCGGCGCGTCAGCGACTGGAGCGACTGCTGGCAGGGCGCAAGGCGCTGCGCGACTTCAAGCAAGCGCCTGCCTACCCCAAACACCCCAAAAGCCCCCTGGATCCCTCGATGGACAGCGTGTTCAAAACCGAGGCGCACGGCGATGGCTTCAGCGCGCCTGCAGACGCCCAGCAGCACCCCAAGCTCCGCCTCAAGCCGCGCGAGACGCTGGACGCCATCTCGCTCATTAAGCGCGTTTCGGGCGGCAGCGGCGTGCCTTCCACACGCGAGATGGGCTTCCGCTCGGTCGAGAAGGCGCTCTCCAAAGAGGCGCTCGGCGCGTACCGCGCCTTGCAACGCTGGCAAGAGGAACTTGGCATCGACGACCTGAGCGACCTGTTTTTCCAAGAGAACTTTCGGCGCATCTGTCAGGAACGCCAAACGGAAGAGGGCTGGCATCTTACCGACGGGCAGCTTGAGGAAGTCTGCGCCGACGCCAGCACGCTTCGCAAAGCGCTCAAAGAGGCAAGTATCTCCGAGGAGTTACTGCGCTACTATGCGATTCTGGTCGCCGACGGGGATAGGATGGGCGCAGCTATCGATTCGCTGACGAGTCTGGAGGCGCATCGCAACTTCTCCCGACAGGTCGCCCAGTTTGCCCAGAATGCCGAGCGGATTGTGGACGCCCACGACGGGCATCTGGTCTACTGCGGTGGGGACGATGTGCTGGCGCTGCTGCCTGCGAACCGTGCGCTGGCGTGCGCTCGCAAACTGCGCGAGGCGTTCGTTAGTTGCATGCAGCCCGTGATGCCTGCAGGACAGGCGCCCTCCCTCTCGGTGGGAATCGCGATTGTGCATGTGATGGACAACCTGCAGGTCGCGCTCGGCTGGGCGCGTGAGACGGAGCAGTACGCCAAGCAGACGCGCAACGCCGTCGCCGTCGCCCGCTACCCGCGCAGCGGCGGGATGAACCGCGCCCGCACGCGCTGGGACAATTTCGACGAGTGGGACTACTGGATCCGCGCCTTCCGCGCAGGGCTGGCGGATACGCTCCCCTACGAGCTGCGCGCACTGGTGCGGGACTACCAAGCCATCGATGTACCCCCCGACATCCTGCGCAAAGAGGCGATGCGCGTGCTGGAGCGCAAGCAGAAGCCCCAGCAGGACATTGCCATCCCCGACTGGGTGCAGTCGGCGGACGACCTGCACGCCCTGACGGAGATGATGCTGATTGCCCGCTTCCTGTCGGGCTACCCGGAGGTGTAAGCGATGCGAGAGCATATCGTGCGCATTCGTGCGCTGGACAGTCTGCTGTTTCGCGACGGGCGACCGTTCGCCAACGAGCCCGGCGCGCTGACGGCGCGGAGCCTGCCCATCCCGCCGCCCAACACCGTCGCGGGCTTCCTGCGCTCGCTGATTGGCAATCTCAAGGGCGTAGACTGGGCGGAGATCGACGCCAAGCGCATCTTCTCGGAGCCAGAGGTGCGCGGACCGCTGCCGATGCGGGGCGACGAGTTCGTGCTGCCCGCGCCCGCCGACGCGCTGGTGCTGCCTGCGCAAAGCGAGGGCGCGCCGCCGCGCGTGCTGCCCCTGCTGCCCGAACTGACGCTCGGCGACGGCGAGGGCTGCGACCTGCCCGACTACTACTACGGGCTGCGCCCGCTACCCCCGCCCTGTTCCGAAAAGCCCGAAAAAGGCTACGCCTTCTGGCGCTGGGACGAACTGCGCCAGTGGCTGGAGGGCGAAACGCCCAGCCCGCTGACCAAAATCGAGCCCCCGCCCGTCGACAGGCGCACCCATGTCGCGATTGACCCCAGCAAGGGCATCGCGGATGAGGGCAACCTGTTCACCGTCGAGTATCGCGCCTACGAGGAGCGCATGGAGCAACCCGGTGAGTCGCCTGTTGAGTGGAGTCTCGTCGCGCAGGTGCGCACGGAGTACGCAGGCGTGATTGGCGGCGTTGCGCCGTTTGGCGGCGAGCGGCGACTGGCGTCTGTGGAGCCGTATGACCGCTGGCTGACCTGCCCCGATAGCCTGCGCGAAAAGCTCCGCGAGGCGCGCTATGTGCGGATGTACCTTGCGACGCCCGCTCAGTTCACCTGCGGCTGGCGTCCGGGCTGGCTGCGCAAGGAGAACCAGAACGCATCCCCACGCCTTGTAGGCACACCCCCCGATTTGGACGGGCTGACCCTGCGCCTTGTGGCTGCCGCTGTACCGCGCCGTATGGCGGTCAGCGGCTGGAACATGCGCCGAAGCCAGTTCGGACCGCGACCCGTGCGCTGGTGCGTCCCTGCAGGCGCGGTCTACTTTTTCGAAGTGCTGGGGGGCGACCCCAGCATCCTCGCCGACAAGGGCTGGCTGCACCCCGTCAGCGACGGCAAGCAACAGAACGGACGCGACGACAACGGCGACCGACCCCGACAAGCGGGCTTCGGACTCGCGCTCTGGGGCGTCTGGAACCCAAATGATGGAGGCAACCGATGAACGAGACACGGCTGATACTGCTGCACGCGCTCACGCCCCTGCATGTGGGCACAGGGCAAGCCGTCGGGAATGTGGACTTGCCGATCGCCCGCGAGAAGGCGACAGGCTTCCCGATTGTGCCCGCCTCCGCCCTCAAAGGCGTGCTGCGCGATTACTTTACCGCCCACTCGTGGGCAACTCAAGCGTTCGGCGACACCGACCAAGCAGGCGCGTGGGTCTTCACCGATCTGCGAATCCTGTGCCTGCCCGTGCGCAGTTTCTTCGGCGTGTTCGCCTACGCAACCTGCCCGCTGATTCTGGAGCGACTACGCAGGCACGCAGAGGCGTTCGGCATCACGGGCTTCGAGAACCTCGGCGTTGCCGTAGACGGCACCCAGATTGCGCTCACCCGCGACAGCGCACTACAAAAGGACGGCAAGGTGTACCTCGAAGACCTTGATCTTGCGGTGAAGACAGGGCAACAGGTAGACGCCGTTGCGCAGGCGATTGCCGACAAACTGCAGCTCAAGGGCGACGAGCGGAGCCACTTTATAGCGCGCTTCGCGGTGGTCAGCAACGATGTGTTCACCTTCCTGAGCGAGACGGCGACGGAGGTGGTCGCCCGCGTGCGCCTTGAAGACGCCACGAAAACCGTCGCGTCAGGCGGGCTATGGTACGAGGAAGCCGTGCCCGCCGAGGCGCTCTTCTACGGCTTCGTCGGCGCAACGAGCGCGGAGCCGAGCCTCGCGTCGCTGCAGATAGACCAGCTCCTGCAAATCGGCGGCGACGCGACCATCGGACGCGGCCTGTGCAAGGTGGTGATTGCACGATGAAGACCCTGTCGCAAGCCACAATGCAGCAGGCGCTTGACCTCGTGCGCGAGGTTGTGGGCAAGCCAGAGCAGGTTCGCACCATCTACGGCAACCTGTGCCATGAGTTCCCTGTGCTGGTGCGCACCTGCGGGCTGTGCCAAGCGATTGCCTTCTGCGCCGACAAAGCGCAAAGCGACGAAAAGGCGCGCGCTGAGGCGTACAAACTGCTGCTGAAACATGTCGGCAAGATTCTGGGCGTTGAGACCAACGGTAAAGGCGGCGCAGACGACCCGCTGCTTAGAAAAATCTTAGGTGCGGACACGACGGAATACATGCTCCACACCCGCCGCGTGCTGCAGGCGTGGGTCTACTTTAAGCGGTTCGCCGTGTCGGTGCTGGGCGTGAAGACGGGAGGGAGCGAGTCGTGAGCAGCGGGGTCAAGGCGCGTAGGAGTGTGCTTGAGAACCTGAAGCCTACTGCCGAGACGCACGCGGGCTTGCTGCTGCAGCGCTACCTGACAGCGCACAAGCCCAAAGAGCGCGACAACACGCAGGACACGCCCGAAGAGATGCTTCTCGATCAGGCGACAGGCGTCAAGGTGTCGGAGGTCTATCACGCGGCATTCGATCGCTGGCTGGAGCGGTTCGTCCAGAAGACGCCTGCGGGGTGCGCACGGGTTCACTTCACAGTGCAGGCTGCCGCGCCGATTGCAATCGGGCTGGGCAACGCCAGCCCGCTGGAGGTCGGCATTCGGCTGCACCACACCTACGGGATGCCGCTGCTGCCCGCTTCTGCGCTCAAGGGGCTGTGCCGCCGCGTGGCGCGCCTGCTACACCACGAGAGCAAACTCTCGGATGAGGCGATCGACGCGCTGTTCGGCTTCAGTCGCGAGAAGCAGGCGGCAGCGGGCGCGGTGGTCTTCTACGACGCTTGGTACGTTCCCAGCAGCGCAGGCGGCGCGCCGTTCCACCGCGATGTGATTACCGTGCATCACCCTGCCTACTACGGCGACGGCAAAACCCCGCCCACCGACTTCGATGACCCGACGCCTGTGCCGTTTCTCGTCATCAAGCCCGGCGCGCAGTTCCTGTGCGTGCTGGACGCGCCCGACCATCGGTGGGCAGATTTCGCGCAAAAGATGCTGCTGTGGGGGCTGGAAAATCTTGGTGTGGGCGCGAAGACGAATGCAGGCTACGGCTATCTCAAGCCTGCCGCGCAGTAAGCGTATCACTCTAAAAACCGCACGGTGGCGTGCGGTGTGATTCCCGCCTCGGCGCCGCGGCGCAGGAACTCTTGAATTGCGCGTCTGCCCCGCTCGCCCATCTCCAGCGTCAGCACGTTGACATACATCCTCACGAAGCGGTCGGCAGTGTCGGGGTCAATCCCGCGTCCGAACTGCATGGCGTAGCGCATCGCTTGGTCGCGGTTCTCCAGCCCCAGCCGAATGCTCTCGCGGAAGGCGCGAGCGATTTCGCGCTGCACCGCTTCGGGCAGGTCGCGGCGCACGGCGTTGACCCCCAGCGGCAGCGGCAGCCCGCCCGTCTGCTCGCCCCACCAGACGCCCAAATCCAGCAGCAAGTGCAGCCCCGCCTCACGGTGGGTCAACTGCCCCTCGTGAATCAGCAGCCCGACGGGAACCTCGCCGCGCTGCACGGCAGGCATAATCGCGTCAAACGGCATTTCGACGGTCTGCGCGTCGGGCAGAAACAGGCGCAACGCCAAGTACGCGCTGGTCAGGTAGCCTGGCACGGCGATGGTGTAGTCCCGCAGCTGCTCCAGCGGGATGGGGTCGCGGGCAACAAGCCTCGGTCCGTAGCCGTCGCCGAAGCTGCCCCCTTGATTCAGCACCACATAGCGGTCGGCGACATACGCCAGGTTATGCACCGACAGCGCGGTGAACTCCAGTTTGCCCTCGCGCGCCCACTCGTTGAGCGTCTGAATATCGCGCAGCACATGTTCGAACTGCAGCGGGGTGTCCACCAAGCCCTCGGCGAGCGCCCAGAACATGAAGGCGTCATCGGCGTCGGGGCTGTGTCCCAGTCGAATGGTCATCGTGCGCCCTCCGCCTGCGCCAGTCCCTGCTGCTTGGCGGTTTCGAAACCCTTCACGATCTCCTGCGCAATTTCCTCGTCGTAGATGGGGAAGATTTGCACATCGGAGCTTTGGAGCAAGGAGAATCGGCTCATCAGCCACCAGCTGCTGCCGACTTCGGGGCTGATAATCGGCGACGCCCACGGCTGCTCGCCGACCATCACGAGCAGGCGTTCGTCGCGCGGTTTCTCGCCGAGCGCGCGCAGGCGGGCGACCTGCTCGCGAGCGTAGTGCCACAGGCGGGCGCGCCCTTCCGCCGTCAGGCGCAGATGTACCACGAAGAACCGTCCCTGCGCCCGCAGCGTCTCGGCAGCGCGCTCCTCTACCCACACCTTTTCGATGTGCTGCTCGGTCAGCACCACAGGCAGCGTGCGGATGACCTCCTCGATGGGCACGCGCTTGAAGCTCTGCTGGTCTTCCGCGCCGAACTCAGGACGCTCAAAGCCCACCTCGCGCAGCTGCTCCACGACTTTGGGTACCTCATGCGTGATGATGATTTTCCAGCGGCGTTCCTCCATCTCACGCGCAGGAAAGCCGAATACCGTAAAGTATGACGGCGGCACCTTCGAAAGTTGCATCCGACTCGCCTGATAATAGCCGAGACCCATGTTGCCCAAGTAAAGCGCGAGCAGCACCCCAATCACAATGATGGCAATTCGCGTCGTTGAACGCTGACCAGTGCGCATAACGCCCTAAGTATACCCGTCGCTACTTTTTGAAGCCGTGTTCGATCTTTTTCCAGTAGGTCTGGAAATCAAAGCCAGGGCTGTGCGCAGGTACATGGCAATTCATGCACGACTGCTCGCCTGCTTTGCCCAGCCGATGGTTTTCAGGGTCTTGCACATGCTTGCGGGCGGGTCCGTGGCAACTCTCGCAGCCGACATCTTTGAGCGTGGGTGTTTTCTGCATGCTTTGGAAGCCGCCCTCGAACTCCAGCCCGACCACATGGCACACGACGCATTCAGGGTCTTTGTCGTGCTTGGCGTCGATGAGCGTCTGCATGGCTTTTGCGTGTGCCGTGCGTTGCCAGATGCGGTAGTCTTCAGCGTGGCAGGGCATGCAGGCGCGGCTGCCTGCGAAGGTATCGCCGTTCACGGTCGGGCGGCGCGGAACCATTGCCAGCAGGTCTTCTGCCTCTACCCGCGCCAAGTAGCCGAGCTTGATGCCCAGCACTTGCTCGTCATCCTTGAAGTCCTCAGTCAGCCGCACATGCTCAACACGGGCGATTTCGTAGGGCGCGTTCTCGCTTAGGTGTGCGATGCCGACGAACTTAGCATCGTTGCCAGCGAAGACCAGGCGTGTCTGCCCGACTTGCTTAGTGGGCAGGGGTCCGTCGCCGCCGCCCGCATACACAATCAGGTGGAAGTAGGGGTGCGCTTGCGCCAGCTGTGCCGCTTCCTGCTCCGTGCCGTAAAACAGTAAGATGCGCAGGTCGCCCATCGATTCGATTTGTGGGCGCAGCATGTCCAGTTGCTGCGCGGCAGGCGTGATGCTGAGATGGGGGTTGCGCTGGCGTATCGCGTCGGCATACTTCTCGGAGATGAGCCCGACGATCAGCGCGCGCACGGGGCGGCTCAAGTGGCGTTTTTCGACCAGCGTGAAGGCGTCAAACGCGGGATTGCCCCCCTCGTATACATTCCCACAAAGCATTGCGCCCTTGAAATGCGCCTGCAACACACGCAAGTAGTCCATCCCCAGCATGAAGTCGTTCTTGCCCAGATTTAGGGCATCGTAGCCCATCGCGTTGAGCATCTCGATGAGCGCCTCGGCTTTCAGTTCGTCTTGGCGTCCCGTGGCTTTGGTCAGGTCGCCGTTTTCGAGCGCGAGCAGCGTGTGCTTCTCGGCGAGTTGCTTGAGCAGGGTCGCGCGTCGGGGGATGCCGCCGACCATCGGCTTGCTGCAGCCGCAAGGCGTCAGGTAGCCGTTGATTTCCGAGCCGAAGATAACGCTTAGGGGCAGCGCGCGCGGCTCAGACGCGCTGGGACGGTAGAAGCCCAACGCCGCAAGCGCAACAAACGGGATTAGCAACACCACCCATCTCGAACGCATGGTTTCACCTGCCGTTATTATACCAAACGAACGGAAACCTTGCAGGGGAGAATTGAGCTTATACCAATCGCGCCGTCAAAGTTCACAAATTGCTGCGCATGCAGAATCCCCCCACTCCCTGCCCTCTCCCCCCTTGTCAAGGGGGGAGAGGGTCGGGGTGAGGGGGGATTCGAAGCCGACACACTTACAAACTTTGGCTCGGCGATTGGTATCAATGCACTGCAGTCGCGAGTCAATTCACTCTGGACGCGAGTCAACGCACTGCAGACGCGAGTCAATGCACTGCGAACGCGAGTCCACTTATACCAATCGCAAGGGCAGAGTTTATAATTGCCCCCCTGGTATATTACTACCAGCGCAAGCACTTGGCGGGGTTCCCCGCCAAGTGCAACGGGCGTCGGAGCGTCAGCCCCCCTGGGACAACAAGCCCGTCCGGAGCATACGCCCGACGCCCACACGAACCATAGCCCGAACCCTTGCAAGGGCAACACGCCCGA